>Ga0209520_10000041_pt1 | contig 58877 bp, 68 predicted proteins | sample Rifsed16ft1_FD_184009 | JGI IMG/M metagenome (GOLD analysis project Ga0209520, IMG submission 184009) | Soil microbial communities from Rifle, Colorado, USA - sediment 16ft 1 (version 2) | ecosystem: Environmental > Terrestrial > Deep subsurface > Rock core/Sediment | place: Rifle, Colorado...
GTATTTCATATTAAGGTTCCTCCTTTATAAAAACTGTTATAATTTTAACTTCCTGAATATCATTAAATTTACAAATTACAAACAAATCTTGATTATCTAAAGTTTTTCCTAATATTTTATATCTTGCTCCACGAGGGTCATGAGTATATTTCTTAACAATTTCTCCATTTAAAATTGCATTTTTAATATCCGAAATTGAAACATCATCTTCTTGGGCTTCTTTATCTGCATGTTCTGTAACTTCATATTTACCATTTTTTATATAATTTCTTATTTTAGTAATTAGTTTCATACTATTGTTCTGCCCCTTAAAAATTATAACAATTATCTAATAAAATCAAGTGGAAAATTGTGGTCTTGAAATATCATTTTTTCTTTTTATAAATCCAACCCATGCAACACCCCCCCTAACCCCCTTTGTTAAGGGGGAATCTACTCGGTGTTATCATACCGCTTGTGCAATCTCTCTCACATGCAATATCTCTTTATTACTCATTAACATGGAGGATATGGGAGTCTGCCCTGACTTATTGTGAAGGGCTTTCTCTGGCAGAATACACAGACTGGAGGCTTCCGAATATAAAGGAGCTTAGATCAATAGTAGATAATACAAAATATGATCCATCCATTGATACAACCTATTTTCCGAATACAAATTCGTCCTTCTATTGGTCGTCTACTATGGCAAATTTGATAAAGCAGAGGAATATTATAAAAAGGCTATTGCCTTGAAAGGCGAGGCGGTTTATATAGATGCCCTTGCCAGTGTCAGAAAGGCGAGGGAGGAAAGGAAGAAGCTGGAGGAGCAGGGAAGGTAAAATTGAATGACAGGAGGGATTTTCTTGTCTGAAGTTTCCTCAATCTCCTTCAGCCTCAGGCGCCTAATGTTTCCAAAACATCTTTTTATCTGGGTAATGCTCTTTGTTTCTTGTTGCTATTTTATGTCCTTTAACTACAGCAGTAGTATTGATAAGGCAATCAGTGGAGGTTAAAGTTATTCCCTGTTTTCTGTAATGCCTGTAAATCTCACCGCCTCTTTTTGCTATTTCAATCGTGATAAGCTCTATATTGCAGGCATTTATAAAATTCTCTGTGTCCTCTTTTTCATTTTCTCTCATGCCTGCATGGAGTTCATAGACTGTCAGGATGCTCACATATGCCTTGTTGGTTTTCCATAAGGGGAGGATTAAATCCTTTGCAGAGGACTCACCCCTTAAATAGTCAATAGCTATATCAGTATCAATCAGCACGGTTTGCATACTTTCTGCTTTCCTCTTTTCTTAACTCATTTACAATCTCAATGCTCTCCTTATCTCTCTTTTGCCATTTGCCAAAAGAAGATACAGCCTTGCTAATCCGTCTCTTTCTTAAGTATTCCTTAAGCGCCTCTGATACCAACAGGCTAAAGTTTTTGGCAGTCTTTTTGGCTTCTGCATAAATGTCTTCAGGAATGGATATGGTAGTTTTTATCATAATAATCACCTCCGCATATGAGTTGGTATTATTATATGGTATTACCAGATAGCATGTCAATAGGAAAGCCGCCGGAGAAAAACGGGCGTCTGTCTCTATTTTTCTTCTTATACTGAACAGGATAAAAGCCAGCACCCCTGTTACTGTCAAATTTTTACGGGTGGTGGGGTCAGGCTTCGGATTATGGGATTTGCAATAACTCTTTATCAAAAATCTTTTTCCTTTTTCCGAGTTCGCCGTCCTCTTTTGAGCAGTTCAATATTCTCTTAACTTCACGAACCAAATATGCGATCATGCCCCGAGCTTCCGATAGATACCTTTGTTTCCCGCCTAATGTGATCTCTTTTTCCGTTAGTCCATATAGGTTGCAGACCCTCTTAATTATTTCATCAATTGTTATGGATTTCTTTTCTCTGTGCTCAGTGGTGGGGTCAGGCTTTTACCCCATTAGAAATAGAACATCAAAACCGTTCGTTATCCTATCTGGTGACAGAATTTCTAACGGGGTGAATAAGGCTACATACGATTTGCTGGTGGCAATTTTTCAGTGACAGGACAGTTTGAAATATATACTTTTGCTTTCCTCTTAATTTTAACAGGGAGCTTTAATGTAAATTCAGCTATAAGCATTTTGATACCTCCTTATCCTTGTTAATATACTACTATCATGCTAATAGGCATGTCAAATAAATTTAATTTCCTATGAGGATAATGGAATGCCAAAATAGTACGGACACGGGCATGGGGTCACCCATTAAAAGGCGCCTGTCAAGAAAAAAAGAAACCCCATTAATAAGCAAAAGACTGTTTTTTTTGCCTTTCTTTGTTTAAACTGAATTAATGGAAAATGGGGGTCAGGTCTTGAAAAATCAGTTTTCCTTTTTATAAATCCAACCCATGCAACAACCCCCGAAACCCCCTCACCCTCTCCTCTCCCGTTAAAGGAGAGGGAATCACAAAAAAAGCCATTAAAGAGCACTTATCTGCTTGACATATGTCATGCAATCGTCATACAATTTCAAATATGATAGTTTTTGATTCATCTACATTGATTCTTCTTGCCAAGATAGATATATTGGAATTGTTTATATCAAATTTTTACGGGAGGGTTTTAATCCCTGAAAAGGTCAGATTAGAAGTGTCCGCAGGGGGTGGAGAAGAAAGACTTATAATGGTTAAATTGATTGAAGATAATATAATTAAGGTTGCAAAGGTTAAAAATAGCAGACAGATAAAAAAACTAATGGAGGACTTTAACATAGATGCAGGTGAGGCAGAGGCATTAACACTTGCTATTCAGGAGAAAGCCAATATGGTTGCAACAGATGACAGAAATGCAATAAGGGCATGTAAGCTCTTAAATATAGATTTTGTTACTGCCATTGCAGTTCTAATAAGGGCAGTGGAAAAAGCACTTATCAGCAAAGATGAAGCCATTATCAAGTTGCAAAAACTTCAATCTGTTGGCAGATATAGCAAGGAAATAATTAATAATGCAGTAAAGCAAATTAAGGGAGGTGGTTAAGATGGCAACAAAGACCTTAAGTATACGAATGAATGACGATGATTATAAATTTCTTTCTTCCCTTGCAAAAGAAGAAAGAGAAGATGTTTCAAAGACAGTGAGAGAGCTTGTTGACCTTGGCAGGGTAGTTCTTGCCATAGAGAAATATAAGAAATCAGAAGCATCCATTGAAAAGACTGCAAGGATAGCCGGTGTTTCTATTTCAAAGATGATGGATATATTCAAGGAATATGGTATTGAGGCAAACTTAGAATACGAGGACTATTTAAAGGGGCTAAAGAACCTTAAGAAAGTCTGGTAGCTTCAGAAAGCAAAGAAAAGGGGACAGGCTGCTTTCCATCTCCCTTTTCTTAACAACCAATTAATCATCCTGTCCGATATTTTGGAAAATGTTTTGGAAAAATTGTTCAATCTGTGCTATTTGTTATGTTATAATTACTTAGAATTTCATAGCTTTAATAAGGTTTAATGATTTATGGGGGTTGATATGAAGGTGGTAACAATACCTTATCCAGAAGGACTTCCTCAAACTCTGAAGTTGTCCGATTTAGAATTTTCCGAGGAGGTCAGGTTTCTTGCAGCAGTCAAGCTTTTTGAGTTAGGAAAGATTTCTTCAGGTAAGGCGTCAAAAATAGCTGGATTGGACAGAGTATCTTTTCTTGAAAAACTCGGGTCTTATAGGATACCCTCAATAAATATACAGGCTGAAGAGATAGAAAAGGAGATAGAAGCAGTAAGATCTCTTAAATGAAAGCCATCGTCAATACAAGTCCTCTTTTATTTCTATCCAAAATCCATAGGCTCTCTATCCTTGAGAAATTAGATCAGATATTTGTACCGACTGGAGTTATAACTGAAATCAAACAAAAACAGGATGACGCATTAGACACAGTTATTAAGGCTTCTGATAGCTGGCTCAAATTTGCTCTTGATTTTATCAAAATTAGGTGATAGTATCATGCCATAAATCCACTTATGAAAGGAAATTCCATGCCAATCATAAAACCCATTTCAAGCCTCCGCAATCAGACAAGGGACATTGCGTCTTTGTGTCATGAACAGGATGAACCTGTTTATCTTACCACTAACGGTGAGGGCGACCTTGTTGTAATGAGCATTGAACATTATGAAAGACTCAACGCAAGATTTGAGCTTTTCGGAAAACTCGCTGTTGCCCAAGCCCAAGCTGCGACTGGAGAAAAAGGTCTCACCCATTCGCAAGTGATGAAAAAGCTCAGGCAACGATTGCATGGCAAATAAATACACCCTTCGTTATCTTCCTGTTGCCGTTGATGATATTATCTCAATCTTTGACTGGATCGCAAATAACAGTCCAGCCAATGCCGCCGCTTTCATTGAAAAACTCGACCAACACATCGGCAGTCTTGCGATACATCCGCTTCTTGGGCGGATACCAAAAGATGATAAACTCAAAAGTGCTGGTTATCGTGTCCTTGTTATTGAATCCTATCTTACATTCTACATATAGAGAAATACTATGAACCAGACATCGCCAACAAGACTGAATCTGTTAAGCCTTAAAATCCGTTACGGGCTTGCAAAGGATGGTGTTAGAATGCTCAGGAGTAAGAGAGAGGTGCTGGTCAGGGAGTTTTTTGTCAGCATGAAAGATGTTGCGGAGGTAAGGGATATTATAGAGAAAAAGCTTGATAGCGCATTTACATCCATAACACTCGCCAAAGTATTTCTTGGTGATGCTCTTTTGAAATCCACTGCATATGCCTATAAAAGGGATATAGAAGTTAATATCAAGTCTAAAAATGTAATGGGTGTTATAGTTCCTGAGATAGAGGATGTAAATCTCAAGAGGGCAATAGATGCGAGGGGAACATCCCCTATATCCGAGCCTTATAGGCTCAATGAAGTAACAGGAAAGTTTGAAGATGTGCTTGGCAGTATTGTTTCTGTAGCATCAAAGGAGATAAGGCTTAAAAGATTGGGAAGTGAGATTCAGACAACCAGCCGCAGGATAAATGCGCTTGAAGAGATACTTATCCCATCTCTAACGAAGAGGATTAAGTATATTCAGAGGATGCTGGAGGAGAAGGAAAGGGAGGGCATCTTTAGACTGAAGAGATTCAAGGGACGTCGTAAAAAAGTTGACATGACCATTTAAAATCCGAAATCCTAAATTCTAAACAATATCAAATGTTCAAAGTCCAAAATTCAAAACGACATCCCCTTTTAATTTAACCTTTCAATTAAAATACGAACCCCCAAAAATTTAATCGTCCTTGACTTAAACTAAGATTAACCTTATTATTAAAATATGAAGAGATATTACATTGTTTTTATATTAGCAGTCTCTTTAATATTTAGTGGCTGTAGTAAGTCTGTTTTGAAACAGGCATTTAATGGGAAACTGCCGGTGATTGAAGGAAATAAGGTTGCTTATGAATACTGCCAGAGCTGTCATGTCCACAGGAATCTATCCCCCGATGACCATGTTATAAATATATCAAAGAAATATCCATCTGAAAATTATCAGAGGGCGAAAGAGTGCAGGACATGCCATAATATTGAGGAAAATTTCTGGGGGGACATTACGAGAAAGACCCAGTTTCCATATCAAGTAAGCAGTAGGCAGTAGTAGCCGCAGGCTTAATGCCTGCGATTAACCCACCCATAAAGGGTGCGGCTACCTATCTTTTTACATCCATTAAATCTCTTATTCCATCACCAAGGAAATTAAATCCAAGCACGGTTACCATAATAGCAAGACCGGGAAATATGGTCAGGTGAGGTGCTATAAGAAGAAACTGTCTTCCCTCATTTAGCATAGAGCCCCAGCTTGGATTAGGGGGCTGGACTCCGAGCCCTAAAAAACTTAAACCTGCCTCGGCTATTATTGTGCCAGCCATTCCGAATGTTGCCTCTACAATTAAAGGTGATATTACATTTGGCAAGAGATGTCTTAATATTATTCGTGATGAACTTCCTCCAAGTGAATCTACAGCTACTACAAACTCCCTCTCCCGTAAGGAGAGTATCTGAGCCCTTATAAGACGGGTATAGCTAACCCATCCCATTGCACATAACGCAATAATTACATTGTTCAAACTCGGTCCCAATACTGACATAATGGCTATGGCGAGGAGTATTCCCGGAAATGCAAGGACAATATCACAGAACCTCATTATGATTTCATCAACCTTTCCGCCGACATAACCTGAGATAGAGCCGATAGTTACACCAATGGTGGAAGATATGCCTACAACTAATATTCCAACAATCAGGGATATTCTGGAACCGTATATCACTCTGCTTAAAATATCCCTTCCCAGTCTATCCTGTCCGAGAGGGTGTTTGTGGTCAGGAGTATTTAATCCTTCATATAGATTCTGTTCCTTTGGGTCATAAGGTGCCATTAATGGTGCAAAAATGGCAGTCAATATCAGGAATAAGATTACAAACCCTCCAACAAATATTAACTTTGAACTTTGAACTTTGAACTTTGAACTTTCATTATTCATACTTTATCCTTGGGTCAAAATATGCATAAAGGATATCCGTGATTAAATTTACTACTACATAACTTAAGGAAATAATGAGTATACAGCCCTGCAGCAGAGGATAGTCTCTCGTATTGATTGCCTGTATTGTAAGCCTTCCTATCCCGGGCCATGAAAATATTGTCTCTGTAATTATTGCACCTGAGAGAAGGGCGCCGGATTGAAGCCCTACTATGGTTATAATTGGTATCATTGCATTTGAAAGGGCATGTTTTATTACTACGGTATTCTCACTTAATCCCTTTGCCCTCGCTGTTGTTACATATTCCTCCTTCAGGGAATCAAGCATACTTGAGCGGGTCATCCGGCTGAGGATTGAAGATAGTGCAGTTCCTAAGGTTATTGATGGAAGGATAATATGACTTATACCTCCTCTCCCTGCAACGGGAAGCCAGCCAAGCATTACAGAGAATAAGATTATCAAGAGTGGGCCAAGCCAGAAATTAGGTATTGAAATGCCAAGGAGTGATAGAAACATTGAACCGTTATCAAATATAGAGTATTGCCTGTAAGCTGCTATAATGCCAAGAGGTAAGGAGATTATTAATGCAGCGAAAATCGCACATAGTGTCAGCTCTAATGTTGCAGGAAACCTTTCCAATATAGTTGTAAAGACTGGCTTTTGTGAATAGATAGACCTCCCCAAATCTCCTTTAAAGGCATTAATCATAAAAGTAAGATACTGGTCAATTATAGGTTTGTTTAACCCAAGCTCTGACCTCAGTTTTTCTTTATCTGAAATTTGTGCATTCTCTCCAAGCATCAATTCTACAGGGTCTCCGGGGATGAGATGAATTATAAGAAATACGAGTGTCATTACACCAATTATGACAGGGAAGAATAGGAGAAATCTTTTTATGATATAATTTCTCATAATGGGGATAATTATAGCATCCTTGACATATTATTTAAAACTGGTATATTTTCGGTGTATTAAGTGGCAGTTTATTTGCCATGTTTGCCCATACGAGACAATAGTTGTTCAGCCAGTCAGTTTAACCACATCTAATAATTCCTTTTTCGGTAAGATAAAATCAAGAAAATAATCAAGAAAATAGTCATTGAAAAAACAAAGGTTATAAATTATGATTTCATGAGTAGATACAGGAGGATTCAAAAGTGTTTGGAATAGGGATGCCAGAGTTGATTGTGATACTTGTCATTGCAATTGTAATAATTGGTCCTGATAAGCTTCCCGAGATTGCAATGGCACTCGGGAGGGGTTATGCAGAATTTCAGAAAGCATTAAGAAATGTAAAGGATTCTATTAACACAGCTGAAACTGACCTTTACAAGACAAGTATTAAAGAAGAGGAGGATAAAAAGGGTGGAGAGTAGTCAGGACATAAAAAAAATAAAGATTAGAAAAGTTGCTCCTGAAGAGAAGCTTCCTTTTACAGAGCATTTAGAGGAACTCAGATGGAGATTGATTATCATAATAGCTACGATTGCTGTATGGTTTGGGATATGCTACACATATTCGGAAGATATTATGAGGTTTGTCCAGAAGCCGTTGAATCAAAAACTTATTTTTATTAGTCCTACAGAGGCATTTTTTGTCAATCTTAAAATTGCATTCTTTGTGGCAATTTTTCTTTCTCTCCCTGTGATAATCTATCAATTTTGGGCATTTGTTGCACCGGGGCTTCTTGAAAAGGAAAAAAAGTATACACTCCCATTCATAATTTCAGCTACAGTATGTTTTATCATTGGTTCAGCTTTTTCATATTTTATTGTCCTGCCAGTTGGAACAAAATTCCTTTTAAGCTTTGCTGGTAGCGAGCTAAAACCGATGATTTCAGTAAATAACTATATCTCCTTTGTTGGAAGGTTTATGATAGGCTCTGGTGTCATATTTGAATTTCCTGTTGTCATTTTTTTCTTAAGCAAGATAGGCATAGCAACACCCGAATTTCTATCCCAGAAAAGGGGATATGCCATACTTGGAATATTTATCCTTTCCGCAGTCATTACACCTCCTGATATATTTACCATGTTTATCATGGCTATTCCTTTGCTGGTTCTTTATGAGATAAGCATAATTATAGCCCGATTATTTGGAAAACCGGTTGATATGTCAGCAGTTGGCAGTCAACTTAAAACTGAAGACTGAAATATTTATAATGAATACACGGGTTCATATAATTGTCTCAGGTATTGTGCAGGGGGTATTTTTCAGGGCAAATTCAAGAAATCAGGCACAGATGCTTGGAGTTAAGGGATGGGTCAGGAATACGCATGATGGAACAGTTGAGATAACTGCAGAAGGGGATAAGGAAAAGGTAGAAAGGTTGATAACATGGTGTCACAAGGGACCTCCGGGGGCAGTAGTAAATGATGTGGTTGCAAAGTGGGATGATTACAAAGGAGAGTTTAAGGATTTCAGTGTGAGATATTAAACAAATTCCAGCCACAGACTTACACGGACTTTTTAAACCGTTTGAGCCGTTTAAACTGTTTGAACCGTTTTTAATGAGTCAGTGAAAGTCAGTGGCTAAAAATCATGGGTAAAATAAATTATCCACAACCTGCTATGCTGTTTGCAGGATTGATATATAGGGATATTGAAATAGAAGAATCTGCAAAGGTAAAACTGGTTGATGAATTCGGGGAGATATATCAGCAGAGCATTCCAATCCCCTTCAATTTTACAGATCATTACAATAAAGAAATGGGAGAAGGTTTAAAGAGGGAGTTCATAAGCTTTAAAAAATTAATGAATGTTGATAATCTTCCAATGATTAAGATCAAAACAAATGAAATGGAATCTGATCTTGCTGATTCTTCAACTGATAATCGTAAAATCAATATTGATCCTGGATATATAACTGCCGAAAAGCTTGTCTTGGCTACTACAAAAAACTATGGACATAGGCCATACCTCACAGATGGTATTTATGCCGAGCTTACCTACCGTTTTATTAAAAAGTCATTCACAACTTTAGAATGGACATATCCTGATTACAGGACAGAAGAAGCTATATCTATGTTTAATGGGTGGAGAAAATGGTATCTTGAAAAACTAAAAGAAAATAAATTTTGTCCGCAGATTATGCAGATTACCGCAGATTAAAACAAAATATTTTTTAAAAAAATCTGTAAAAATCTGAGTAATCTGCGGATAATTAAGTTTTTATTCTAATGATAAATATAAAAAATCTTACAAAACATTATGGCAATCTGACTGCTGTCTCTGACCTCAATCTTAACATTCCTGCCGGGGAGTGTTTTGGTTTTCTCGGTCCAAATGGTGCAGGCAAGACAACAACAATAAAACTCCTCGCAGGGCTTCTCAAACCAAATGAGGGGACTATTGAAATAAGCGGATACGATATTCAGAGAGACCCTCAGAAGGTAAAAGGCATAATAGGATATATACCTGATAAACCCTTTATCTATGAGAAACTTACCGGAGGGGAATTTTTAGATTTTGTTGCTGAACTGTATCAGGTAAATGGGGATTTTGTAAAAGAAAAGAGGGAAGAACTTCTTAATCTATTTGCCATAAAAGACTTTGAGAATGAGCTTGTGGAAAGCTATTCACACGGGATGAGGCAGAAGCTTGTAATCACAGCAGCCCTTATCCATAACCCAAAGGTTATTATAGTTGATGAGCCAATGGTAGGTCTTGACCCTAAGGGGATGAGACAGGTAAAGGAGATATTTAAACAGCTTACAAAATCCGGGGTGACAATATTCATGTCAACTCATACAATGCCAGTCGCTCAGGAGATGTGTCACAGGATAGGCATAATTAATAAGGGGAAACTTATTGCACTCGGCAATATGAATGACCTACAAAAACAGGCACAGGTCTCCAGTGGATTAGAGGATGTATTTCTTCAGTTAACCAGCAGTGAGACCCATGTCCTGTCGTAGGGTTGAGGGGGAATGGATAAAATTAATGGGCTTTGTCCAATTCCTCAAACTTTTTCATTATTGCATTTATCTGGTCCTCTTCAAGATGCATATCAGCCATCATGAAGAGCATATTGTCTTCCTTGTAGATATGCTCTCTTAGGAGATTGATAAAACTGTTTCCATTTTCTCTTATAAGCTTTTGTGCCTCTCCATTGTTTTCATCCTTTGAAAACAGGTCAACTCCTCTGATGAAGTTGTCCTCGTATTTGTAAAGGTCTTCATGTTCCAATAACATCTGCCCGATTGGACCTTCATCTCTTGGAATGAACTTTTCCATTTCGGGGAACAGGGCAGCCTCTTCCTTCTTGAAGTGTAAATCTGCCTCCTTCCTGAGGAAAGTCTTTAAATCTGTGAGGACATTCTTCACGTTGGCGGACTTGAGATTATTGATGGTCTGCTCCATGAGTTTCAGTTTTTCCAATACAACCTTATGGTCATTGGATAAAATTTCAGTCGGTCTGCTCATTTTTATTTCCTCCTTAAAAAATTATTTAATGTTATTCTAATATATATAAATGAGATTTTCCCTACTATGATTTTTATCATAAATATAAAATTTCAGTTCTTTGACAATAAAATAGAGAGTTTGATAGTATAATGTAAGAGATAATTTTAAATTACAAGAGGAGGTAAATTAACAAATGCCAATTTATGAATATGTATGCGATAAGTGTGGTCATGAATTTGAAATAAGCCAGAGGATAGCTGACAAACCGCTCAAGAAATGTAAAGAGTGCGGAGGGAAACTCCATAAAAAGATATCCAATACATCCTTTGTCCTTAAAGGGACAGGGTGGTATAAAACAGATTACGCAGGGAAACCTGCAAAGGAAGGCAAGAAAGAGGAAAAGAAATCAGAAACCGCAAAAAAGTCGTCTGATAAGGTATCAAAGACTACAGCTAAGTGATTTCTATGTATTGACAGTTCCGCTATCATTAATATCCCTTACATATACTTCCCTTGGTTTTGCACCGTCTGCGGGACCTACGAGCCCGTGCTTCTCCATTAGCTCAATCATGCGGGCGGCACGGTTGTAGCCAATACGGAGTCTCCTCTGTATCATTGAGATTGACGCCTGACGGGTTGATGATACAAGGGCGACTGCCTGGTCATAAAGCTCATCAGAGTCTTCCCCTTCATCTTCTGCTATCTCATCTATTTTTGGTTTTAGTATGGATTCTAAATATATTGGTTTCTGCTGTTTTTTAAGGAACTCAACTACTTTTTTAATTTCTACCTCTGATACATAGGCACCATGTATCCTCTGCAATCTTGATGTTCCCGGCGGGAGGAAGAGCATATCTCCTTTTCCAAGCAGCCTTTCAGCACCGATTGTATCAAGGATAGTCCTGGAATCAATCCTTGATGAAACCTGATAGGATATACGCGATGGAAAATTTGCCTTTATTATCCCTGTGAGGACATCAACTGATGGCCTCTGCGTTGCGACAAGGAGATGTATCCCTGCTGCCCTTGCCATCTGTGCAAGACGTGTCAGGGCATCCTCCACATCTTTTGAAGACACCATCATCAAATCAGCCAGTTCATCTATTATGACAATAATATAGGGTAATTTCTTTTCCTCTTTTTCCTCAATAATCTCTTCTGAATTTTCCACTTCTGTTCCTTCAACTTTGCTCAAGGCAGGCTTCTGCCTTCTGTTTTCTGTTCCTTCGACTTTGCTCAGGACATGCTTCTGTCTTCTGCCTTCTGACTCTTCAATTATCTTATTGTATCCAACGATATTTCTTACACCCTTTTCTGCAAGAGAGTTGTATCTCCTCTCCATCTCTTCAACAACCCACCTTAGGGCATTAGCAGCCTTTTTTGGATTTGTTACTACAGGTGCAATCAGATGAGGAATGCCGTCATATATAGAGAGCTCTATCATTTTCGGGTCTATCATTATCATCTTTACCTCATCGGGTGTGGAATTGAATAAGATACTGCATATCATACTGTTGATTCCAACGCTTTTTCCTGACCCTGTTGCACCAGCAACAAGGAGGTGAGGTATTTGTGCAAGGTCTGTGACCACAGGTTTACCTGATATGTCCATTCCAAGCCCAAGTGATAGTTTTGATTTTGCCTTCTTAAATTCATCTGAACTGAGGAGTTCTTTAAGGCTAACCGAGTCACGGTGAACATTTGGTATTTCTATTCCTACAACAGATTTACCGGGGACAGGAGCTAATATCCTTACACTTATTGCCTTCATCGCAAGTGCGAGGTCATCTGCAAGGCTCATTATCCTGCTCACCTTGATACCTGATGCCGGCTCAAATTCATACATTGTAATTACCGGGCCGGGAAGCACCTGCACTACTTTTCCCTCAATACCAAAATCAATAAGTTTTTTTTCCAGTATGGATGAATTATTTATCAGTTCATCTTCATCCCTCTTTTTTACTGTAGGTGAAGGGGAATCGAGGAGTGAAAGGGAGGGCAAAGTATATTCCCCGGTTGTATCGTAGGACTCAAAACTCTTCTCTATTTCAAAATCCTCCTTTTTTTCTTCATCATCCCTCACTGTTGAGACTATCTTCGGAGGTTCAGTGTTTATATCTTGGGGTTGCTGAACTAATTCAATTTTTTGTGCTGGCTGTTTTACCCGTTTCTCTTTTTTCTTAACTCCCTTTGGCTTGATAGCTGATAATCCCTTAAGTAAAAAACCAGTAATGCCATTTAATCTTGCCAGCGTATCTCCAATTGAGATGCGGGTGGTCAGGAGGATGGAAAATATAAGCAGTGTAAATACAACTATGTATGCACCCCCTTTATTGAAAAGCCATATCAACTCCTCAGTGATAAAATATCCCAATGCACCTCCAGAGGGGGCTACGTTTCCGAAAAAGGGGTCTGTCCTGAATAATAGATAAATGAGGGAGCATAGGAATGTGGTGCTTAATATACCGCCAATCAATGAAAAAATAGAGAGGCTTATCATTTCATTTCGGAAGATAGTCCATCCGAATAGCAGAGATGCGATAATTATAAAATATGAGCCGCCTCCCATAAACTGGACAAGCACATCAGAGAGATATGCACCAACAATCCCTGCATAGTTTTTAACTGGTATTTTTGTAGAGATATACTTGCTGAATGAAGGATCATCACTATGATAGGAGATTAGGCTTATGAAGGAGAATAGTGCAAATGCGATAAATAGTACCCCGATAATTTCTCTTATAATCTTATTTTTTAAAAAAGAGAACATAATGTATATCTATACTACCATATTTGAGGGTTGACTATATTGAAAATTTGTGATATTTTTTAACAACTTAACTAAAGGGGGGGGATATGCCTACCTTAAAAGAACATTTATTTCAGGAGACTATATCAAGAAGCCTTAACAGGCTTCGTTCCGAATTCCGTGACAAGTATAAACCAAAGAAGGATAACCGTTTTGAGAGTCATGGCATTACATATGAGATTGGCTCTCCGTTGGTGACCCGTGAAGGGGTGGTGTTTGAAATAAGCTCCAAGATTCCTCTTGATATTCTATCCTCCCGTGCTACTAAAGAAAAATATTTTAAGGCAATTAAAGATATTATCTCTAAGAAAGGTAAAGCCCCTTTATCTGTTGATATGGAAAATATTGTTACAAGTTTGAGCCTGAGTGAAAAAAAGGAAAGGGATTATGTAAAGGCAAAATATATCTATTCTGAAAATGAGCTTTATGATAATAGTGAAATCACAAAAAAAGTGGATAAATTTAAAAAAAACCCTGAAAATATACCTGTTATACCGGGTGTAACAACTCTTTTTGGGAGGCTTGTCCTTCAGTCTGTTGAAGAACAGATTTACAAAAAGGCAAAAGAAAACATCGTCTCCTTTATAAATGCCAATGAAGGGATAAGGAAGAAATGTAGCTGAATGTGCCACAAATGATCACTGAGTGCTGACCACTAACCACTAAAATCTAACCTTAATAAAATAATAATTATGGATGAAAAAACGGTACTGATATCAACCGATAATAAGCTGATGGATGATATCATTATATCCATGTTCAAACATAGCAAAGTTATAAAACCTGTGGTTGTGCCTCCGAAAAACCTGCTAAGTTCAGCAAAGGATAGCAAGCCTGATATGGTTATCATCTTTGAGGAACTTGGAATCTATAATATGCTTAAGAGTAATAAAGATACGGCGGATATTCCTGTTATCTCTATCCAGTTTGAGCCGTCTCAAAGAGAAGGGGCTGTTAATCATAATGGAGATAAGACATGGGTATTAGGCTCGGATATAGAGAGCCTTTATGAGCTTGTGATAAATAGCCTGCCCATAAGCAAGAAGAGGATAATGCTAATAGATGATGAAGAGGTGATTCACAATGTAATCAAAAATATCTTGAAGGGTGATAAATACGAAATATTCAGCATGTATGACGGGACATCTGCCATAAAAGACATATCTAAGATAAAACCTGACCTTGTAATTACCGATATAACCATGCCCGGCAAGGATGGTCTGGAGGTTTGTAAAGAGATTAAAAGTAAAAGTGATATGGCGGGCATTCCAGTAATGATAGTCTCTGCCCATGCAGATGATATGATTATAGAAAAAGGTTTTAATGCAGGTGCGGATGAATATATAACGAAACCTTTTTCTATGGAGGAGCTTATTTCGAAGGTTGAAAGTGTTCTGAATGAAACACTGAACAGAAGGAAGGAAAAGATACTTATTGTTGATGACAGCCCGACCATAATAAGTGTTCTGAATAATGGAATTAGTAAAGAGGGTTTTACTGTTATTACTGCATCAGACGGTGAGGAGGGGCTACGAAAGGCACTTGCTGAATTGCCTGATATCATCATTTCCGATATTGAGATGCCCAAAATGAATGGGTTTGAGTTTTGCAGACAGGTAAAGACAAATCAATTCATAAAACACATACCATTTGTTGCACTGACTTCAAAGGGGAGCAGAGGCGCAAGAGGGCTTGGGAAGAGGGCAGGTATAAATGCATACTTATTAAAACCTTTTACCATTGAAAAGGTAGTAGTTATCATAGAAAGATTCCTTGCAGAAAAAAGGGAAATACTTGAGATTGAGAGGGATCTTATGCTTGCAAGTATATCCTCACTTGCGAAGGCTTTGGATGAAAGGGATACTTATACCCGTTACCATTCAGAGAATGTAGCTAAATATACTGTAATGATAGCAAGCTCAATCGGCTTGAGTAAAGGGGAGATTGAGAAACTGAGGCTTGCAGCCCTCCTCCACGATATCGGAAAGATAGGAATAAGAGATGAGATACTATTTAAAAGAGATAAGCTTACGTCTGAGGAGTATAAGATGATACAGAAACATCCTGAAAAAGGTGCGGCTATACTTCAGCCTATACCGAGTTTGAAGGATATAATCCCGTACATACTTTACCACCATGAAAAATACGATGGTAACGGTTTAAAGGGGATAAAGGGCGAGGATATACCATTAGGTGCGAGGATATTGGCAGTAGCTGATGCTTACGATGCCCTCACAACTGAAAGACCTTATCGTAAATGCTTAGAAAAAGAAGATGCAATAAGAATGATCAGAGAAAGCTCAGGGATACACTTCTGTCCAACATGCGTTGAAAATTTTGTGAAAATTTTTGATAAGGATGGTAATTTATATTGAGTAAAATTGATGAATTAAGAAAAAGGATTGATGAGATTGATGAGAAATTGCTGGAGCTCTTGAACAAGAGGGCTGAGTTTGCCATCTTGATAGGGAAGGAGAAGTCAAAGACAAAGAGTAATTTCCATGTTCCTGACAGAGAAAGGGAGATAGTAAACCGCTTAAGCAGGATAAACAGGGGGCCATTTCAGAATGATTCTCTTAAATCAGTATATAGAGAGATTCTATCCGCTACCCTCTCTTTAGAGAGACCCCTTACTATAGCATATCTTGGGCCACAGGCTACCTTCACCCATCTCGCGGCTATGAATCAGTTCGGCTCATCTGCCGTTTATGTTCCAACAGATAGACTTGATACAATCTTTTCGGAGGTGGAAACAGGGAGAGCTGACTATGGTGTTGTCCCGATAGAGAATTCAATGGAAGGGGTTGTGACCCACACGCTTGACCTTTTTGTAGATTCAAGTGTCAATATATGCGGCGAGATATTTCTGGAGATACACCACTTTCTTATGTCAAGGGGAAAGGATATAAAAGGGATAAAAAAGATATATTCGCATCCTCAGCCTATTGCACAGTGCAGGTCATGGCTTGAGAAAAATCTTTCAGACATTTCTCATTATGAGGTTTCAAGCACTGCAAGGGCGGCAGAGATGGCAGCGAAAGAAAAAGGGGCTGCAGCAATAGCAAGTGAGGCAGCGGCAGGGCTTTACAGATTAAATATACTGGCACGGAAGATAGAGGATAATAAAAATAACTATACCCGATTCCTCATCATAGGCAAGACAAAAAGGGCTAAAAGCGGGGGTGATAAGACTTCAATACTCGTATCTATAAAGGATAAGGTTGGTGCTCTGTATCACATTCTGGAGCCATTTGCAAAGGAGAGGATTAATCTTACAAAGATTGAATCAAGGCCATTAAGAAAAAGGGCATGGGAATATGTCTTCTTCATAGACTTTGAAGGTCATGTAGAGGATAAGAATGTTGTCAGGACTATAGAAAGGCTTAAGAAGGAAGTTTTATTCTTGAAAATACTCGGCTCTTATCCGAAATGGATTTGAAGAGGAACACGAATTCCACAAATTAACAAATACCACGAATGAAATTCAAGAATTTAAAAACAAGAAGTCTCACGCTCTTTAATTTTCCGGTGGATTATAAAACTTTTCCTTACACCGCAATTTATTTTTCGTGAAATTCGTCTATTCGTGTGATTCGTGTTCTAAATAAAATGGAGTTAAAAATTCCTGAACATATAAAGAATCTTATACCTTATGAGCCCGGCAAACCTATAGAAGAGCTTGAGAGGGAGTTGGGGATTAAAGACTCCATCAAGCTGGCATCAAACGAAAACCCAATAGGCCCCTCATCAAAGGCACTAAAAGCAATAGAGGATTCATTACCAAATATCCACCGTTACCCTGACGGGAGCGGATTTTATCTTAAAGATGCAATCGCTGAGTATTTTAATATAAAACCGTCAAATATAATTCTTGGAAACGGCTCAAATGAGATTATAGAGCTATCGGTCAGGACATTTTTAAATCCGGGGGACGAGATTGTGTTTGCAGACCAGTCATTCATTGTGTATAAGCTGGTGACTCAGGCTGCAAACTGCAGAGGTGTAGTTGTTCCTTTGAAGGATTTTACCCATGACCTTGAAAGAATGGCAGAAGCGATTTCAGAAAAGACTAAAATGTTTTTTATATCCAATCCCAATAATCCAACAGGGACAGCAGTCGGAAGAGGAGATATAGAGAGATTCATGGACAGATTAAGGGACGATATAATCGTGGTATTTGATGAGGCATATTATGAATATGTGGAAAGAGAAGATTTCCCTGATACTGTAAAATATGTAAGGGATGGAAAAAATGTAATAGTATTAAGGACATTTTCTAAAATATATGGTCTCGCAGGCTTGAGGGTAGGTTATGGTTTTGCAAGGGCTGAACTTGTAAATTTTATGAATAGGGTGAGACAGCCCTTTAATGTAAACTCTTTGGCGCAGACAGGGGCCGTAGCTGCACTGAAAGATAAAAATCATTTAGAGAGGAGCAGGGAAGTTAATAGAAAGGGGAAAGAGTATCTCTATGGAGAATTTAGGAGACTCGGTTTAGATTATATCCCCACAGAGGCAAATTTTATTTTAGTTAGAATGGAAAATGGGCGGGAGATTTATAATAAACTTTTAAAAAAAGGGGTAATAGTCAGGGCAGTGGATGGCTATAAACTCCAGAATTACATCAGGGTAACCATAGGACTCCCTGATGAAAATGAGAGATTTATTGAAGCATTGACTGAAATTTATAGATAAATAGTAAGGTAATTGAATCTGTTTTATGAAACTCAATCTGTTACAATTTGTTAGAAGTAATTGAAAGGAGATGATGAAATATGGCAACAACCAAAACTGAACGGATAGAAATAGACCTTCCCGAAGATATAATATTTGCGATGAGAGGCAGAGAGAAACCAGAGGAAGTAAAAAAGAAGTTAAAAATAGCACTGGCTATCCTCTTATTCCAGGAAAAGTCTATATCCCTTGGGAAGGCAACAGAACTGGCAGAAATGAGCAGAGTTAGATTTATGGAGGTTTTAAAGGAGCATAATATATCTGCTTATGAATATGGCGAGAGGGATTTTGAAAGGGATCAGCAGGTAATAGACAGATACCGAGAAATAGTTGAAAAATGAAAAATTTTCGAGTTGTAGCCGACAGCAGTTGTCTTATTGGGCTGGCACAAATAAATCTTTTCCACTTATTAAAAGAGTTGTTTTCAGAGGTATATATTCCTTTCGCTGTATATGATGAAGTTGTGATTAAAGGGGGAGGCGAGGCTGGTTCTATGGAGATTTTATAGATGAATAGCAAGGTAATTAAATTTTTTGAAGACGAGGTCTTACGAGAAAGAATCAAAGACAAACTCCCACATCTGTTCAGTATTGCAGAATTAGAAAGTTCAAGGGCAGGGAAGATAGGGATGGAGGTCGGCTCGACACGGGAGAAGATTCTAATAGCCCTGCTTATTTATAAATTCGGTGTGAGGAATGTAGAAACTCAAATTCCTATTACTGAGACAGAAGTAGATGTCAGATTATTTGAGCATCCTGTTTCAATAAAAACGATAACAGGAAGCGGTGGAGTAAAGGTCATCTGGACTGTAGACGCACCAAAGGCTTTAGAATTTTTTAACTCCTATACGCCTTCATGTGAAATACTTCTTGCCCAGATTAAATGGGATTTGAAAGAAACTGATTTTCAAAAAGGTGTCCATCCCGGAGGTCTTTTCTTGATACCAGTGGAAACACAAAGAAGAGTTTTAAGACAGATTGGAAAAGAGAAATATTTAAAACTGCCAAAGGTAGGAACAAACCCTCGTGGAGTTGAAATTAGTAAAGATGGGCTTATGATGCTTCTACATGATAAAGGTACAAAGTGTATTGAGATTATTTGGAGACATTCTAAAATGGAGTATAACCCTTACAAAAGATGGGTTGATTATTGGAAGGAATAAAGATATGAAACCTAACCGCAGAAAAAATGGTACTGTAACAAGTGCTTTTGGTTCATCGGGTAGAATCGGGCATGACGCTACAAAATTTTATGGTAGCAGATTATATGAAGGGCAAAAGATACCTACTGATGTCACATATATTGAAAATCCCATTGATCCGAAGGCATTAGATAAAATCTATTGTAAGAGTAGCGAAGCTATGGAAGATATTCCTGACTACAGCGTTCACCTCATGGTGACATCGCCACCATATAATGTAACAAAAGAGTATGACGAGGATTTGTCATTAGATGAATACAGAGATTTGCTCAAGCGAGCTTTCAAGGAAACCTATCGTGTTCTTGTTACTGGAGGCAGGGCATGTATAAATATAGCAAACCTTGGACGAAAACCTTATATCCCTCTTCATAGCTATATAATTCAGGATATGCTGGAAATTGGGTTCTTTATGAGGGGTGAAATAATCTGGAACAAGGCAACAGGCTCAAGTCCATCCACAGCATGGGGGAGTTGGCAGTCTGCAGGAAATCCTACCTTAAGGGATATTCATGAATATATATTGGTTTTTTCAAAGGAATCCTTTAGCCGTAAAAGAAATGATAAGGAAAATACAATTAGCAGAAAAGAATTTTTAGAGTTTACAAAGAGTGTATGGACATTTTCTGGTGAGTCTGCACGAAAGATTGGACATCCTGCCCCTTTTCCAGTTGAACTTCCATATCGGTTGATTCAACTCTATACCTTTAAAGATGAAGTTGTGTTAGACCCATTTTGTGGAAGTGGATCAGCCTGTATTGCAGCAATTAAGGCAGGAAGACATTATATAGGGTATGACATCAAAAAGGAGTATGTAAAATTAGCGGAACAAAGAATAAGAGAATATGAACAACAACTTACAATTCCTTTGCTTGAATTAAAGACTGTTGAGGTTAAATGATGATACATTTTAAAACAATAACAATAGTTGGTGTTGGGCTTATTGGAGGCTCTTTTGCAAGGGTATGCAAAAATAAAAAACTTGCCGACAGAATTATTGGCTTTGGCAGGGATGAAAAGAATTTAAAGAGGGCTGTAGAGCTTAATGTCATAGATTCATACAGCTTAAATCTTAGAGATGCTGTAAGTAACTCGGATTTCATAATTCTTGCAACACCTGTATTTTCCATTATAAAAATTGCAAGGGAGATGATGCCATATCTTAAAAAAGGGGCTATTGTCACAGATGCGGGGAGTGTAAAGGGTGAGATAGTCCGTGAAATAGATGAGATATTGTCTAAAGAAATATTTTTTGTTGGTGCCCATCCGATTGCAGGGACAGAAAAATCAGGAGTTGAGGCATCTTTTGTGGAATTATTTGAAGGTCATAGATGTGTCATAACTCCTACCGATAAAACCAATTCTGTTGCCCTTGAAAAAGCAAAGGAGATATGGAGTGAGACAGGGTCAGAGGTGATACTGATGGATGCTGATAAGCATGACAGATACCTCGCTGCTGTGAGTCATCTGCCTCATGCTGTTGCCTATGCACTGGTAAATGCTGTCGGAGGGCTTGATGAAAAAGAGAAGGGGGTTTTATCCTTCTCTGCCGGCGGGTTCAGGGACTTTACACGGATTGCAGCAAGCCACCCAGCCATGTGGAGAGATATATTTTCAATGAATAAGAAAAATGTTGTAGAGATGATAAACCTATTTCAGTCCACATTGGAGGATATTAAAGAGGCAATTAGCAACAATGATGGTAAAAAGATGGAGAAGGAGTTTGAAAAGGCAAAAGAAATAAAATCAAAAATTTCAAATCTTCAATCTTCAATCTTCAATCTTCAATCTTTAATCATTGCCATTGATGGCCCTGCAGGGTCGGGCAAGAGTACAGTTGCTAAGATACTGGCAAAGAGATTTAAATATAAATATATAGACACAGGTGCTATGTATAGGGCTGTTGCGTTAAAGGCTATAAAAAACAACATAAAATTGACTGATGAGAAAATGGTATCTAAAATAGCAGATAATATTAAAATAGAATTTTCAGCCGATGACAATAACCAGAGGGTATATGCAGATGGAGATGATGTTACCTTAAAGATAAGAAATGAGGAGGTTGGGAAGGGGGCATCAGTTGTCTCTGCCTATTCAGGTGTAAGAAATGCTATGCTGATAAAACAGAGGGAAATGGGTAAATCAGGTGGAGTTGTAATGGAGGGGAGAGACATAGGGACCGTAATATTTCCCAATGCCAATATAAAGTTCTTTTTAGCTGCATCAGCAGAGGAGAGGGGAAGAAGAAGGCATCTGGAGCTGGAGGAAAAGGGAGAAAATGTAGAGAGGGACAGGATAGTTGAGGATATAAGGAAAAGGGATAATAAGGATGCATCCCGCGAGATAGCCCCTTTAAGGAGGGCAGATGATTCAATAGTGATTGATACTACAGGAATTTCTATTGACGAGGTTGTGGAAAATATGTTACAAGAAATAGATAAGCATTGGCAAATTGCTGATGACTGATAGTTAAAAAGGGGAGGTTTTTAAATATAAATGGAAAAAGAGATACTTAAGGGAAAAAACAGTGGTTCTGCTGCAAAGGTTGATACTATGATGAGAAAGACTCATTTTGTTTATAGTGACGACCCGGATATTGAAGATACATCAGATGTTGAATACGACATGGAAGTGGAGCGGCTGTATGATGATAGCATGAAGAGTTTCAAAGAGGGCGATATCGTGAAAGGTCGTATTGTTGGTATCAGCGAAGACTCAATTACAGTTGACATAGGGTTCAAGTCTGAAGGCGTCATTTCAAGGAATGAGTTTCCGCATCGCGGGAAAAATCTAAAGGTGGGCGATGAAATAACCGTGATGCTGGATAGAGTTGAAGACAAGAATGGGCAGGTAGTCCTTTCCAAAGAGAAGGCGGACAAGATAAAGGTGTGGGAAGAGGTAATGAAGAAGTATGCCAATCATGAGCCCGTTGAAGGGACTGTTGTGGAGCAAATAAAGGGTGGGCTTACTGTTGATATAGGACTAAAGGCATTTCTCCCCGGCTCGCAGATTGATATTAAGCCGGTCAGAAATCTTGACAGGATCATAGGGCAGAAATTCAGGATGAGAATTATAAAGATGAACAAGAAAAAGGGCAACATTGTCCTCTCGCGGCGTGTCCTGTTAGAAGAAGAGAGAAAAACTTCAAGAGACAATATACTTTCAACTATGGAAGAGGGCAAGATTATTGACGGGACTGTAAAGAATATTACAGAATATGGTGCGTTTGTTGACCTCGGTGGTATTGATGGATTGCTTCACATAACCGATATGGCATGGGGGAGGATAAGCCATCCATCCGAGCTTTTTGCAGTAGGCGATACAATTAAGGTGATGATATTAAAGTATGATAGAGAGAATCAGAAGATATCTCTTGGCTATAAACAAATTTCCACCGACCCGTGGGCAGGGGTGGAAGAAAAATATACAGTTGGGAAAAAGCTCAGAGGCAAGGTTGTGAGTATTACAGACTACGGTGCATTTATTGAACTGGAGAGCGGTGTAGAGGGATTGATACATGTGTCAGAGATGTCATGGGGCAAATATCTTAAACACCCGTCAAAGATTGCTGCAGTGGGAGACACAGTTGAGGCTGTAGTTCTAAACATTGACAAAGAAAAGAGGAAAATCTCCCTCAGTATGAAACAGAATGAGCCTAACCCCTGGTTAAATATAGAGGAAAAATATCAGGTAGGAGCGGTTGTAGAGGGCAAGATAAGAAATGTAACAGATTTTGGTGCATTCGTTGAGCTTGAGGAGGGGATTGACGGATTGATTCATATATCGGATATGTCATGGACACAGAAGATAAAACATCCGTCAGAATTATTTAAAAAGAGGGATAGTGTCAAGGCGGTAGTTTTGAGTGTTGATAAAGAAAATGAGAGGCTTGCACTTGGCATAAAGCAGCTTACATCTGACCCATGGACAAATATATCCGAGAAGTATAAAGTTGGGATGGATGTAAAGGGGAAGGTAATAAAGATTACAAACTTTGGTGCTTTTGCAGAGATTGAAGAGGGTATAGAGGGGCTAATTCACATATCGCAGTTAAGCTCAAAGAAGGTTAATGACCCGAAGGAAGTTGTTTCTGTTGGTGATGAAATAAAGGCGAGGGTTGTTAAGGTGGATGATGCAAACAGAAGGATTGGTTTGAGCATCAAGGCTTACAATGAAGGGATTAGCAACCTTGAAGGATTGGATATACCTGAGAATGGGTTTGAAGAGGTTGTAACGGAGGGTGAGGAATCAAACAAAAAGGGTAAAAAGGATAAGAAATGAAAATGGAAAGTAAGGGGAAGAAGCCTTTTTTGAAGAATTTAATTACCCTTGGCGCCGCTACTATAATTCTGTTCAGCATAGTCTGGTGGATAAGCTCTTTTGTTGTAAAAGACGGGGGAGGGGATTTAACCCAGAGAGATAAGCTTGCACTTGTAAGGATTGAAGGCGTTATTACTGAATCTGAAGATATTGTAAGACAGATAAAGAAATATCGTGAAGATTCATCTATTAAAGGGATTGTCCTTCGTATTGACAGCCCCGGCGGTGCAGTTGGGCCATCTCAAGAAATATACAGAGAGGTCTTAAAAACTACTGAGGGGAAAAAGGTGGTGGCATCAATGGGTGGTCTCGCAGCATCAGGCGGATATTATATAGCATGTGCCGCTAATAAGGTATTTGCAAATCCGGGGACAATAACAGGGAGTATAGGCGTTATAATGGCATTTTCCAACTTTGAAGAGTTGATGAAGAAGCTCGGTTTAAAGACTACTGTGATTAAGAGCGGAAAATTTAAGGATGTAGGGTCACCTGTAAGAGAGCTAACAGAGGAGGAGAGAAAGATTCTTCAGAATGTATCTGACGATATACACGGACAGTTTATTGAGGCGGTCGCAAAAGGAAGAAACCTTAAAATAGAATCGGTGAAGGAACTGGCAGATGGAAGAATATTCTCAGGAAGACAGGCAAAGGAATCAGGATTAATTGATGAACTCGGCACACTGGAAGATGCAATTTCTTATGCAACAAAATTGGCAGGGATTAAGGATAAGGCTAAGATTGTTCAGGAGAGGAAGGAAAAGAATCTCTTCTTGAGACTTTTTAAGGAGGATTTTTCATCTCTTATACCATCTCCTCTGAATACAAAATTCCTGGGTGCGCAGTATATTTGGCAGTATTAGGGATTGGAGATTGATTATTTTGAAGATTTATATTTGATTAATTCAATAGTCAATCGTTAATAGTCAATTGAAATGGGAGGTTTAATCTATGACAAAATCGGAACTTGCAGAGCAGGTATCAGCAAAGATAAATTTAACTAAAAAAGAGACAGAGCATATAGTAAGCATAATATTTGAAAGCATAATAGGCGCTTTGAGCAGTGGTGATAAGGTGGAGGTGAGAGGATTTGGCAGCTTTAGAATCAGACATAGGGCTTTAAGAGAAGGTAGAAATCCAAAGACAGGTGAAAAAGTGAAAGTGCCGCCTAAAAAAGTTCCATTTTTCAGAGCAGGAAAAGAATTGAAGGAAATGGTGAATAATAAAGGAGGGGGTTAGAAACTGGGGAAGGCAAAATTTATCAACTCGTCAGGCTACTCTAATGAAGCAGGGAACCCTCCCTGCTTTTTTTGTTTATAGAACAAAAACCTAATATAACCACAGATGGACACGGATAAACACAAAGAAACAATGAAATAATAAAAGGATTTGTCTTGTCCGTGTTTATCCGTGATAAATCCGTGGTAATTTTTATAATTTACATGAATATTATCCTTATAGGTTTTAAGGGGTGTGGAAAGACACTTATAGGTAAAACACTTGCCGCTAAACTTAAAAGAGGGTTTTATGACACCGATTCCATAATTGAATCAATCTATGCCGAAGAGATAAAAAGTTATTTATCATTTAGGGAGATATATAAGAAACACGGCAGTGAATATTTCAGGAATTTAGAGAGAAAGGCATTAAAAAGAGTAGAGGGGTTTGAGAGTAGTATTATATCATTAGGAGGAGGGACCCTCTTTTTAGGTAAAGATGTTTATGGAAAATTTAAAGGACATATTGTAATATATCTGCATGTTGAACCTGACATACTATATGAAAGAATAATAAAGAATGGTATCCCTGTCTTTTTTGACAGCTTAAATCCAAGGCAGTCATTTGATAAACTTTATGCTGAAAGGCTTCCATCATATAAAAGGCTTGCTAATATAGTCATAGATAATTCAAGGGATGTTGAGGAGACTGTTAATAATATTTTACTGGAGTTGAATAAGAAAAATGGCGGGCAATAGTTTTGGGAAAATATTTAAGATAACCACTTGGGGAGAATCCCATGGGAAGGCATTGGGAGTCATCATTGACGGCTGTCCTCCAATGCTTGAGTTGAAGGAAGAAGATATGCAGATTGAATTGGATAGGAGGATGCCTGGCAATAGTGAGGTTACCTCTCCAAGAAAAGAGACAGATAGGGTAGAGATTTTGTCAGGAATATTTGAAGGTAAGACTACAGGCGCCCCTATATCATTACTTATAAAAAATATAGATGTGGATTCAAGCAAGTATGAAAAGATTAAGGATATATTCAGGCCAGGACATGCTGATTATACATATTTTGTCAAATACGGGATTAGAGATCACCGCGGCGGAGGAAGGTCAAGCGGCAGGGAGACTGTAGGGAGGGTTGCTGCAGGTGCTGTGGCAAAGAAAATTCTTAAGGCAAAGGGGATAAATGTCACAGGCTATACAAAACAGATTGGAGATATTACTGCCTCTGTTATTGACTTTAATGAGATAGAAAAAAATGATGTGAGATGCCCCGATAAAAACACCGCCCAAAAGATGATTGAAAAGATAAAGGAAGTGAGAAAGGCAGGAGACTCAATTGGCGGCATAGTAGAGGTCATAGCATCAGGTGTTCCTCCAGGTCTTGGTGAGCCTGTCTTTGATAAACTTAGTGCAGATATTGCAAAGGCACTGATGAGTATAGGTGCTGTAAAGGGTGTAGAAATTGGTGCAGGTTTTAAATCAGCACTCTTACTCGGCTCTCAAAACAATGATGAAATGTATGTCAAAGGTGAAAAGGTTAAATTCAAAACAAATAATTCAGGGGGTATTTTAGGCGGAATTTCCAACGGTGATGATATTGTGGTAAGGATTGCTGTAAAACCAACGGCATCTATTTCTAAGATTCAAAAATCTGTAGATATTAATAATAGTGAAAGAGAAATAAAGGTTGAGGGGCGTCACGACCCGTGTATTTGTCCACGCATTGTCCCTGTTGCAGAGGCAATGATGGCGATTGTCATAACAGACCATCTTCTTCGTTTTATCTTTCCAAACCATTCTCCCTCCTCCCTGCAAACTTTATGAAAGGTAAATTTTTATCATTTTTTTTTTCGGAGAAGGTTCACTTTAGACATTATTTTGGCGGGTTGTCATTACTTTTGGTAATCCTCCAGTTATTGACAGGTATATTTCTTATATTTTTTTACGACCCTGCGCTTGATAATGCCTATAAGAGTGTTCAGTATCTTACAAATGATGTTACAGGAGGTGGCCTTTTAAGGAATATTCATAGATGGGCAGCCTTTCTCCTTTTTCTCGCTGTTATTATTCATCTCATAAGGTGTACATTGAGATGGGATTTCTTTAATCCTGCCAAGAGAGTGCTTTGGCTTACAGGCATACTCCTTTCACTCCCTATATTTTTGCTGGTAGTAACAGGTTTAATACTTCCGTGGGAGTGGAAGGGTTACTGGTTTATGGAGATAATCCCAAACTATTTTGAATTTATTCCAAGGATTGGAAGCAGCCTGAAGGCATTTTTCATAGATAGTTTTACACTGCCGAGGTATCAGGTAATACATATATTAATATTACCCATTGTTACCCTTATACTCATTGATTATCATTTTCTTGACAAGTTGCGTCAGAGAGGGGTGTTTACATACATATTAAGACACACATTATTATCGCTTCCATTTATCATAGCTGTAATAGTCCTCTCAAAATATGCTACAATACCTTCTAATGATCCTCAGGAGATACCAATGCCTCTTGAAGGAAGATATATACCAGCCCCTGAATGGTATTTTCTGATATTGCTTTTACCCCTTATGTATTTTAAGGGCAAAGTAGTATTAATTTTATCAATAATACTGCCTTTCCTACTATTTGTGATTCTTTCCATACTGCCTTATCTCTATAGAGGCAAAAAGGTGCCGGAAGGGTGGGATTTCTTAAAGAAGAGCAGATTCAGGAAGCTTATAAAGGGCGTAATGGTATTCTTAATATTTATTGCAATTACTGCACTTATCTACCGGGGTTCATACAAGTCTCCCACCCTCGGGTGCAATGGCTGTCATCATATAAATAACGGATTTAGGATGGGGGTTGTGCCAAAACAATTTAAGGATAGAAATGTCCTCCCAAATCTGAATGATAATTTATGGATGATGGGACACTGGTTTTATCCTGATGAAATCTATTAGTTCTAAAAAGAAATTTTTATTAATACTCACCGTTTTAATTGCAGTAATTCTAACTGCCTATCTCCTTGTCAGTAAAGGAAAAAACAGGGCAATAAAGAAGAGTCTGGAGATATACATTAATGCGATAGTTAATAAAGATTTTGATACTATCTTTAAATACCATGCCCACTCTCAGAGGTTGGTAGCGGTTGCAACGAAATACCCTGAAACTTTGGAAACCCAGATTAATGAGATATATAAAGAACAAAAGGCTCTGTATGAAGAGGCAAAATTGATGGACAATATAAAAGAATTTTGGTCAGAGAAATTTCTGATGGTCAAGGATATGAGATACAGGATAAATAAGATAGAGATGGTAAGGGACATAGAGAATCCTACATCCCCAATAAGGGAAAGGATTGATGCCCTCATGGAGGTTGAAGTGGAATATACCAATATAGATACGGCACCTAACTTTCATAAAAGAATTAAGAGTGTTATATATTTAGTTAGGATGGTCCACAGTAAAAATGTCATAAGGTCATCATTTGAAGAAATGGGGGGCAAGAGGTGGCTGTTTAAGAGTATTGATATAAAAGAGAGGAGTCTGAAATACTGGTAAATCACGCACATAAGTCTTATGTAAGGGATAAATTTTTATATTTTCAGAATATTTGTAGAGTCTGTTCAAAAATACTGCTAAACTTAAAACTTTATTTCAAGTTGTAACGGCACTAAATAAAAAAATTCTATTTATAAAATTTTACTAGTTTCTGATTATTTATTATGCAGAAAAGAAAAAAGACTTTTCAACAGAAAATTATGAGAGCTTTACTCATTCTTTTTATTCTTCTTGCCATTGGGACAGGGGGATACCTCTATTATCAAAAGTCAACCATTATACAAGTTCAGACAAGGAAGGTCAGCCGTAGACTTTTTCTCTACACCGTTACATCTACATCATCTGGAACCATAAAAACTGACAGGGCTGCAAAGGTATCTTCAAGAATAAATGGGCGAGTCATCAGAATAAATTTTAATGAGGGTGATAAGGTGAAAGGAAGAGAGGAGATTATCACATTAGACCCTGAGGAGGCACTTGCAAATGTAAAAATGGTTGAAGCAAACCTCTCTCTTGTAAAGGTTAGATACGAGCAGGCAAAGGCTGCCTTTGAAGTGGAAAAAAAACTTGTAAATTCAAAGATTCTTGAAACTGAGGCAAATCGTAAAGAGGCATCAGCTGCACTCCGCAGGGCACAGGATATGGAGAGACAGGGGATAATTTCCAATCAGCAATTAGATACTGCAATCAGAAATCATGATGTGGCAAGTGCAGCCTATGAGTCTGCACTTGTAAGCCGTGAAGGGGTTATCCTTAAAGAGAAAGAAATGTTAGCCTCAAAGGCAGAGGTAGAGCATCTGGAGGAATCTCTCAAAATAGCAATCATTCAGAAGGATTACCTGAAGATTACAGCCCCTTTTGATGGGATTGTGTCCTCAAAAAAAGTTGAATTGGGGGAGATGGTTCTCCCAGGTGTGGCACTGGCAGAAATTATAGATGATAGCTTTCTATATATACATGCACCAATTGATGAGGCTGATATATATAAGATTCGTATCGGGCAGGAGGTGAAGATTACAATTGATGCATTTCCTAACAGAGAGTTTATAGGAAAGATATATGAGATATCCCCGACTGTTTCCGAAGAAAAACTGGAGGGGAGGACAGTAGCTATTAAGATATCAATAGACCATCATGAAGAGATACTCAGACCTGGCATGTCATGTGATATTGAGATTCTTGTGGATAAAATACCAGATGCATTGCTCGTTCCGACAAATCTGCTCATGGGGAGGGGTGAAAAAAAACATGTATTCATTGTTGAGGACGGGATTGTGAAAAGTAAACCTCTCAGTCTCGGGCTTTCAAATTGGGATTTTACAGTTGTTGAGGAAGGGTTGAGGGAAGGAGAGGAAATAATCTCCTCCGTAGATATCCTTAACCTGAAGGAAGGGAGCCGTGTTGCGGTAAAGAATGAATGAGTATATGTGGGGTAAATGGACAAAAAGGTAATAGAAATAAAAAACCTGTTTAAAAGTTATCATATCGGACATGTGGAGGTGCCAGCCCTCAAGAATATAAATCTTGCTGTAATTAAAAACCAGTATGTAGTGATCAAGGGACCATCCGGGTCAGGAAAATCAACGTTGATGCATATTGTTGGATGCCTTGACAGGGCAGACAGAGGCTCATATTACTTTGACGGGCATCTGGTTGAGGAGCTTTCAGATTTGGAGCTTGCCGAGATAAGGGGTGGCAAGATAGGGTTTATCTTTCAGTCATTTAATTTAATCCCGAGGCTGTCTATCCTTAAAAATGTTGAACTGCCTCTTTTTTATCTTGGTATTTCAGCCAGCGAGCGATCCAGTCTTGCGAGGGATTCCTTAGCCCGTGTCGGGCTTGAGCACAGGCTGACCCATTCCCCCGCTGAACTCTCCGGAGGGGAGAAGCAGAGGGCTGCAATAGCCAGAGCGATAGTTACAAATCCATCTATTGTCCTTGCAGATGAGCCTACAGGAAATCTGGATTCTAAGACAGGGGAAGATATTTTAAAGATTTTTGACAGGATATATCGGGATGGAGGGACAATACTCATAGTTACCCATAATGAAATGGTTGCTGAGAGGGGAGGGCGTATTGTAACTGTTCTTGACGGTGAGATAGTAAGTGATATAGAAATAATAAGGACAGAGAAAGAATAGATTTACGAATTGCAATTTATAAATTATGGTTTAAAAATCTAAAATCATAAATCCAAAATCATAAATTCTTATGTATGCTTGACATCATTTTCATGGCTCTTGAGAGTATTATGCTCAACAAGGTTCGCTCCTTTCTCACCATGTTGGGGGTTGTGATAGGTGTGGCATCAGTTATCCTCCTCGTATCTCTCGGTGAAGGGACGAGGCAGTATGTATCACAGGAATTGTTGGGGGTTGGGACAAACCTGCTGGTCATAACACCAGGGAAGACGGAGACAACAGGCCATGCCCCGCCGCAAAGCTCAACAACAAGAAAATTAACATACGATGATACGATGCATCTGAAGAGGAATGCGTTTACTCTGAAGGATATTGCCCCGATTGTTATAGGTACTGCAAAGGTTAAATACATAAACCGCAGTCGTGACATTCTTACACTTGGTGTTACAAATTCTTTTCAGGATGTGCGGAATCTCCATGTGGAGATTGGCTCATTTGTATCAGATGAAGATGTGGAATTTCACAGGAAGGTTGCCGTGATAGGGAGGACAGTCAAAAAGGAGCTCTTTGAAGATGAAAACCCTCTGGGGAAGATGGTCTGGCTCTCCGGTGTAAAATATCGTATTGTGGGGATTATGGAAAAAAAAGGGCTCTCCTTTGGCTTTGATATTGATGACCTTGTTTTTATTCCCCTAAAATCTGCTCAGGACCTCTTTGATACGGATAAAATGACTGAGATACTTGCAGAGGCTTTAAACGCTGAGAAAGTGGAGATGGCAAAAGAGGAGATAATACAGATTCTTAAGAAGCGTCATGACAACAAGGAGGATTTTTCTGTAATCACACAGGCGAGCCTTCTTTCTACACTGAATACAATCCTAAAAGTTCTGACCTATGTTATAGGTGCAATAGCAGGGATATCTCTCATTGTCGGTGGTATCGGGATAATGAATATCATGCTAGTCTCTGTTCAGGAGAGAACGAAAGAAATTGGAATCAGAAAGGCAATAGGCGCCCAGAATAGTGATATACTGAAGCAGTTTCTCTTTGAATCTACAATCATCAGCTCTTTTGGAGGGATTATCGGTATTCTCTTTGGGGCTGGGATTGCCTATGCAATCACCTTTTTCTTTCCTGTTGTGCCTGTAAAGGTATCATTGTGGTCTGTGGTTCTTGCATTCTCATTTTCTGTTGCAGTTGGGATATTTTTTGGCGCATTCCCTGCCCATAAGGCGGCAAAGTTAAATCCGGTTGAGGCATTAATGTATGAGTAACCTCCTATCTCAACTTTACTTGGCTTGAAATTCAAAACTTCAAACTTTATGTTTTGACTGTATTTTTTTTAGTGCTATACTTTTCGCATGAAAAAAGATGGAATGTATAAAATAAATACCCTTTTTCATGTAATTTTAATAAGTACTTTCTTCTATCTATTTCCCCCACAAGTTTTCTCCTTAAATGAAGATACAAGCCAATTAGATACTTTATTATTTGTCTCTGTCTCAGAAGAAAGGAAAGGTTTTATAAACGAGATTGAAGAGGCAGTAAAAAATGAAAAGAAGCATATACAGGAAATTCTTGACAGCCAGACTGACAGGGCTTCCCGTAATCTTATAATAATAGCAGGGGCAATTATCATTCCTGTATCACTCTTTTTACTTTTATGGATTTTAAAATTCCTTTTCAATATCTCTTTTTCCATAATTCGCTATCTCTTCAGTGTATCGGTATCAGGAGTTGGTGCCATTTCAAAGAGGCTTAAAGATGCAAATCAGTATAAAGAGGAAGTTGTTGAAGAAACAGATAAGCCAAAAAGGAAACCTATGAAACTCGGTGAGATTTTGATTAATTTTGTTTCCCGCTCTGTTACCAGTGAACATATAAATATGGCACTCAATGAACAAAAAAAGAATTCTGACCGTCCTCTGATAGGACAACTTCTCATCAGGCTTGGTTTTGCTACAGCGGTAGAAGTAGATGCCGCCTTAAAGATTCAGGGTAAAAAGGCAGATAAGAACAAAACCTGATTTTAACCACAGAGACGCAGAGGCACAGAGAAAGATAAAAATAAAAAAGATTAAGGAGAAAAGAGGAAACAGTGAAATCACATCTAAAAATAGAGTCAAAACAGTTGAACATATTGTTTGATTCTTTAAAAGACCTTGGTTATACAATAGTTGCCCCTACAATCAGGGAAGGCAGTATTGTATATGATAATATTGACTCTGCCAGTGAGCTTCCTGTTGGCTGGACTGATGAGCACTCTGCGGCAGCTTATAAATTAAAGAGGCGGGGTGATAATTCTTACTTTGGTTATAACCTAAGCCCCTATGCATGGAAGAGATTTCTTTTCCCTCCAAGGGTCAAAATATTTTCAGCAGTTAGGAAAGGAAAGTCATTTAAGGTCAATTCAGATTCTAAAGATGCATCGGTTCCGAATTATGCCTTTATTGGTGTCAGGCCATGTGAACTGCAAGCTATCAAGATACAGGATAAGGTTTTTAATAACGGACAATATATTGATACTGTATATAAAAATAGAAAGGAAAAGGTATTCATTGCGGCTGTCAACTGCACACAGGCAGGTGGTACATGTTTTTGCGTCTCAATGAATAGCGGCCCGAAGGCTGACAATGGATTTGATATCGCACTTACGGAGATTATTGACAAAGGGGAGCATTATTTTATTGTTGAGGCTGGCAGTGAGAAGGGGAATGAACTTATGAGTAAAATTCCACATACTGTTGCAGGACAGTCGGAAATAGAAAATGCAAATAAGCTTGTTCAGACAACTGCCAAACAGATGAATAAGTCAATGGATACGAAGGATATAAAAGAACTGTTATATGCTAACCTTGAAAGCAGGCATTGGGATGATGTTGCAACCCGATGTCTTACCTGTGCTAATTGTACTATGGTATGTCCCACCTGTTTCTGCACAACTGTTGAGGATGTTACCGACCTGACAGGTGATAATGCAGAGAGATGGAAGAGATGGGATTCATGCTTTACTATGGACTTTGCAAAGGTTTTTGGAGGAAATTTTCGCTCATCATCAAGGGCACGCTATCGCCAGTGGATGACACATAAACTTGCCTCATGGATTGACCAGTTCGGGACTTCAGGCTGTGTAGGGTGTGGGCGATGTATAACATGGTGTCCTGTTGGTATTGATATTACTGAGGAAGTGAAGAAGATTAAAGGAGAAACAAAATAAGCCACTGAGGTCACAGAGAACTCAGAGGAAAAACAAAAAATAAAAGACTGAATTTGGATACAGATAAACACAGATTTTTAGGATAAAAAATTAAATTCTTATCTGTGTGTATCTGTGAAAATCTGTGTCCCATTATTTTATTTTTCTGTGCCCTCTGTGCCCTCTGAGGTTAAATTTTTTGTGGAGGTGATTATGGAAAAAAGGGATCTTTCAGAAATATTGCGGCATCACCCTTTTGTAAGCGACCTTAGCGATCATCATCTCCACATACTAATTTCCTGTGTCTCAAATGTCAGATTTATAGAGGGCAGCTATATTTTTCATGAGGGTGAAGAGGCAGAAAAGTTTTATCTTTTACGCGAAGGCAAGGTTGCACTGGAGATTCACAGTGGTGAGAAGGGTGCAATCAGGGTGCAGACTATAGGTGAAGGTGAGGTATTGGGCTGGTCATGGATAGTTTCGCCTTACAAATGGCATTATGATGCCTGTGTTATTGATGATGTCCGTGCTCTTGCATTTGATGGCAAGTGTCTAAGGACAAAATGTGAGGCTGACCATGATTTTGGATATGAGATGATTAAAAGATTCTCACAGGTTCTTGAACAAAATCTCAAGGCAGCACGGTATCAGGTAATGGATGTATATGGACGATAAAAAAAACAAATTTTAAGTGGTTTTTATAATATGAATTCTAATATTAATATTGACCCAATGATACCAGTTCCTGCCCATATTCGTAAGATAGTCTGGGAGACAGAAGATACATTTACACTGCTCTTAGAACCTGATAACGGAGGGAGCGGTTTTCATTTTTCTCCAGGGCAGTTTAATATGTTATATGCCTTTGGTATCGGTGAATCGGCGATTTCAATCAGTTCTGACCCTTCTAAAAAGGATAACATTGCCCATACGATTCACCGTGTTGGTTCTGTTACCAGTGTGCTTTCACAACTTGAAAAAGGCGATGTAATAGGTTTAAGGGGACCATTCGGCAACGGCTGGCCTGTGGAGAAGGCAAAGGGAAAAGATGTCTGTATTGTAACAGGAGGTATCGGGCTTGCACCCCTGCGTCCTGTCCTTTATTCAATTTTTAATAATAGAAAGGAGTATGGGAAGATATTTTTGCTTTATGGTGCAAGAAGTCCTCTTGACCTCCTTTACAGGGTAGAACTGGAAAAATGGGGTAAGATGAAAGATGTAACCGTTCAGGTTATTGTTGACCGTTGTGACTCCTCATGGAAAGGGCATATTGGTGTAGTAACAAAACTATTTTCATATATCAAGTTAGATACTGCGAATACAATTGCAATGATATGCGGGCCTGAAATCATGATGAAATTCACAATTCAGGAGCTTTCACAGAGGGGAGTTCCCTTAGAGCAGGTTTATATCTCAATGGAAAGAAATATGAAATGCGGAATAGGGCTGTGCGGGCACTGCCAGTGCGGGCCAAAATTTGTCTGTAAAGACGGCCCTGTGTTTGCTTTGCCGCAGGTAAGTCAATTTTTGGAAAAGAAGGAAATATAAATTATTTGGCCACTGACTTACACAGACTTTTAAAACCGTTTAATCCGCTTAAACTGTTTAAACTGTTTGAACCGTTTTGAATTAGTCCGTGAAAGTCCGTGGCTGAGAGATTGTTTATTTTATGCCAATAAAAAAACCGAAGGTTGCTGTTTTTAAGTTAGCATCATGTGACGGCTGTCAGCTTGCACTCCTTGATGCAGAGGATGAATTGCTTGCTGTTGCCGGTGCTGTTGATATTGCATACTTCCCGGAGGCAAGCCGCAGAATGTTGAAGGGTCCCTATGATGTGGGGATTGTTGAAGGGAGTATCACAACACCAGATGCCCATGAATACATCAGGGAAATCCGCAAGATGTCTCAGATATTGATTGTCATTGGTGCATGTGCAACTGCAGGAGGGATTCAGGCATTACGCAACTGGAAAGATGTTAAGGAGTTTACCTCTATTGTTTATGCTACACCGGAATATATTTTCACACTTGAGCGGTCAATGCCTGTCAGCTCCTTTGTTCATGTTGACTTTGAGCTGCGAGGCTGTCCGATTAATAAATATCAGCTTATTGAAGTGATCAATGCCCTTTTAAACAAAAGAAAACCAAACATATCAACACACAGTGTTTGCATTGAGTGTAAATTAAAAGGTAATACCTGTATCACAGTGGCACATGGAATACCTTGTCTTGGTCCTGTTACTCAGGCTGGATGCGGTGCAATATGTCCATCTTATAAGAGAGGCTGCTATGGCTGTTTTGGTCCCATGGATAGCCCGAATACAGCATCTTTGAGCAGGCACTTTACTGAAAAGGGACAGAGTAAATATGATACTATGTTGATGTTCCGGGGTTTTAATGCCTATGCAGAGGCTTTCCGCAAGGAGAGCGATGCACAGGAGAAATAAAAACTTAATCAATCCGCAGATTACGCAGATTACCGCAGATTAAAAGATAAAAGATAAGAGTTAAAGGAATTTAAAAATCTGTGTAAATCGGTGAAATCTGCGGATAAAAGATTTTAAATGAAAAATACAACCATCAAAGTAGATTATCTCGCTCGTGTTGAAGGAGAGGGGTCTATTTTGATTAAGATTAAGGATAATGAGGTTACTGATGTCAGGTTCGGGATTTTTGAGCCGCCGAGATTTTTTGAAGCCTTTCTTCGTGGAAGAAAATATTCTGAGGCACCTGATATCACATCCCGAATATGCGGCATCTGTCCAATAGCATATCAGATGAGTGCAGTCCATGCAATGGAGGATGCCTTTGGCATAAAGGTTACAGGACAACTAAGGGAGCTTCGCCGTCTTATTTACTGTGGAGAATGGATAGAGAGTCATGGACTGCATATCTATATGCTCCATGCCCCTGATTTCCTGGGGTTTCAGGATGCCCTCCAGATAGCAAAGGATTATCCTGATATTGTTAAGAGGGGACTACAGCTAAAAAAGACAGGCAATGATATTGTTAATGTTGTCGGCGGGAGGGAGATTCATCCCATTAATGTGCGGGTTGGCGGTTTTTATCGTGTGCCGACAAAAAAAGAGCTAAATGCACTTGTTGAGAAATTGAAGTGGGCGAGGGATGCAGCCCTTGAGACAGTCAGATGGACTGCAAAATTTAATTTTCCTGAGTTTGAGCAGGACTATGAATTTGTATCTTTGAGGCATCCCGATGAATATCCATTTAATGAAGGGAAGCTTGTCTCAAGTAAGGGGCTTGATATAAATATTAAGGAGTATGAGCATCACTTTGAGGAGGAGCATGTCTCCCATTCCAATGCCCTACAATCCGTCCACAAGGAAAGGGGCGAATATTTTGCAGGACCACTTGCGAGGTTTAATTTAAACTTTGATAAATTATCTCCTATTGCTCAGGAGGCAGCGAAAGAGGTTGGAATCATGAAGGGAGTTTGTAATCCCTTCAAGAGTATTATTGTCCGCAGTATTGAGACTCTGTATGCGTGTGACGAGGCACTTAGGATTATAAATCAGTATGAGCCTCCTGAAAAATCTTGTATTGATGTAATACCCCGTAAAGGCATCGGATTTGGATGCACTGAGGCTCCTCGCGGGCTTTTATACCACCGCTACAGCATTGGTGATGACGGCTTAATAAAAGACGCAAAGATTGTCCCTCCTACATCTCAGAACCAGCGTATGATTGAAAACGACCTCCGCACTTTTGCCTCATCAAACATTAACCTGCCCAAAAATGAGCTTACATGGAAATGTGAGCAGACTGTCAGAAATTACGACCCCTGCATCTCCTGCGCCACACACTTCTTAAAAATAGATTTTGAGGAAACAAAAACTTAATTTAGCCACAGACTTACACAGACTAAACAGAACAAAAATTTAATTAACCACAGATTAACACAGATTGACACAGATAAATGCAATTAACCCAGATTATGCATTAACTACAGATAAACACAGGTAAACACTGATAAAACAAAAACTTATTATACTTCCTCTTTCACTTAAAAAGTGAAATATATCTTTTTCTAATTCATTGAATAACCTGTGTTAATCTGTGTTTACTTGTGTTTTCACGCATTTTTTGGATTTATAAAAGAAGGCAAAGATGTCTATGTTTATTTCAATAATGATGCAAATGGCTATGCTGTAATAAATGCAAAAGAGTTAATGAAAATAGTGAGTGTGAAATAGAAAAAAAGTGAAACTTCCTCTCCCCTTGTGGGAGAGGGTTGGGGTGAGGGGTTATTTTAAATGAAGACTGAAAGGCAAATATCCTCTGGCGGTGTTGTATTCCACAGGATTGATGACAAAATAGAAATTGCCCTTATAGCTGTGAAAGGTGGCACTGTATGGTGCCTTCCAAAGGGTCTTCTTGAAAAAGGGGAGGGCTTAGCCCGTGCAGCCCATAGAGAGGTAAGAGAGGAGACAGGAGTAGATGGAAGAATTTTAAAACTAATAGACTATATCAAGTATTTTTATGCCCATAAGGATAAAGGCAAGACAATAAGATATTTAAAGATAGTCTATTTCTTTCTTATGGAATACACGAAAGGCAATGTAAGGAATCATGACTTGGAGGTTGATGAGTGCAAGTGGTTTCCCATAGATGATGCGATAAAGATGATTGAGTATGATGATGAGAAGGAGATACTAAAAAAGGCAAAGAGGATGATATTAAGGAAGCCCATCAGTGATATTACATAAGACCAAGAAGGGGACAGAGGATTCTTAGTCCAATTAATATAACAAAGAAACTGATTATATCCAGCACAATACCTGCCCTTATCATGCTTGTAATGGGCACTCTTCCAGAGCCATAGACTATTGCATTTGACGGAGTAGAGACAGGGAGCATGAATGCCATACTTGCACCGAGACATACACCTATTGCAGGCGGAATCCCGCTCACACCTGCTGTATTTGCCACAGAAATCATAAGAGGAACAAGCATATTCGACGTAGCGGTGTTTGATGTTACCTCTGTTGTAATAATTGCAAGTCCGATTGCTACTGCTGTGATTCCCCAGAGTGTATCCACTCCTGTAATTTTAAGAAGTATATTTCCCATGAAATCTGCAAGTTTTGTTGAGAACATCAGTCCGCCAAAGGAAAGCCCGCCACCAAATAATATTATTGTCCCCCAGTCTATCTTTACTGCCTCACTCCATGTGATAGTAAATTTCCTGTTTTTCCAGTCAACAGGTGTGAGGAATAATATGAGAACAGCTATTAGTGATACAACCTCTTCATGTATATGGGCATCAAGTAATTTATAGATATTTGATTCAGTGCCAAATATAGCAGCTACTATTCCGGGCAATATCCAGAGGGTAATTGCAATTATAAAGGCAGCAAGTGTATTTTTCTGTCCTCTTGTCCATGTCCCCATTTCAGACCTTTTTTGTTTTATGAAATCAGATAACCCTTTTATTTCCTTTAAAGGAGGTTTATAAATTGAAAACATATATATAAGCATTAAAAATATCATAGTAATCATTATTGGTAATGCCATAGTCATCCATAAGAAGAAGGGAATTTTTACTCCGATGATTTTATCTATCATGCCTATCCCTATGAGATTTGGGGGTGTTCCTATCGGTGTCCCTATGCCTCCAATAAGTGCGGCATAGGCAATAGTTAGCAGGAGTCCCACTTCAAACTTTGACCTTCCGCCTCCTGAAAGCTGATTGACAGTTGCCAATATTCCCAATGTGATTGGATACATCATTGCAGTAGTAGCACTGTCGCTTATCCACATTGATATAAATGCAGGTATAATTGCAATTGCAAAAAATACCCTGTAGTAGCTGTTGCCGACCCATGGTAGAGAAAGGATACTTAATGCAATGCGGTAGTCCAACTTATGTGTCTTCATTGACTCTGCAAGCATAAAGCTTCCAATGAATAGAAATATGATGGGATGGGCAAAGGGGGCAAATACAGTTTGAGATTTTGCAACGCCTAAAATAACGCAGAGTATAGCCCCAAGTATTGCAGTTGCAGGGATTGGTATTGCCTCACCAATCCAGTAAATTAAAACAATACCAAGGACAGCACTTAACCTGTGTGCCTCAGTGGAGAGAATGGGTATGGGGATGAAGAGAATTGTTAGAAAAACTATGGGACCGAGGAATAGACTTATTGTTTTTCTATAAAGCTCAAATCTTTTTTCTCCCTCTGAAATTACCTCTTCTATTTCATACTGTTCAGACATGAATTAAGGTTACAACATTTAGATGTTAATCTTTTATTTTTTAGTCTGATAAAAATTTTCTATTTCTCTTAAAAATTGTGACCAGATTTCAGGAATGTTTTTAGATAGGTCTTCTAACTGTGCCTCTTCAAGCATAAACCCATACGCATGAATGAAGAAGTGTCTAAAGGATAGATACTCATAAAGTTTATCGGATAGATTCTCCGATATGATTCCGAGAGATACTGAAGTATTCAGCAAATCTTTATGCCATGTTTCTGATCTGGAAATTTTGATGTTTTTACCTTTCAGTATTTGCTTCAAAATATTCTCTATTCCATTGTAAATATTATGAAGAAAGGTGGCAATGGCAGATAGCTCTATAACTGTTTTTTCGGTTCTTGCCATGGCTTCCTTTAGATTATTCAATACATTTTCCACATTCTCTTTTTCTGCAAGGATTTCTTTTGTTAGATTATCCATATATTTTTATGCCAGTTTCTTCTATAATATCATTGAATAGGGATTTCTTAGACAAGTCAACAATGTCAACAGACTTTGGGAGATATTTAAATAATTCAGCGTAAAATTTAAAGAACAATTGAGGCTTAATCCCTTTTACTCCAAGGTCTATGTCATTAGATTCTCTGCCTTTTTCAATTGAAGAACCAAATAAAAAGATAGAAGAAACATCATATTTTTTAGCACACTGCAAAATTATTTCTTTTTCTTTCTCTGTTATCATTATGTTACCTCCTTTATTATATTTTTAGTCTTTCAAAGTGATTTTTTTAAACGAATTATGGCATAAGTCCCTTTTAGTAGCAAGGTGATTTTTCCCTAACACTCTGGTATTAGAAAGACACACCCATAAAACTTGAAATAAAGGCATGTATACCAGAGATGATGAGAGTAATCACCAAAAAGACATATTATTTTTCATTTTTAAAGATATCTGCTTTCAATAAAAACTTATTTATTTTTAATGTAAATAGTCTTATAATAAAGAAAATTATCTCCACACCCCTCCCTCTTCCAGGGGTAAGGGGGGACTTATTGAAATTCCTATACTTTAGGTTATTGTAATATTACATTATCATCATATGGCTTTTAGAAAAGGGGATAAAGTTCAATCTAAAAGTGATCCCAGCAAGGTCGGGCTCATTGAAGAACTTGGCCCAATCCACGCTGGATTACAATACTATACTATTTTCTGGGGCGGTATAGAAGGATCAACTACTGTACCTGAAATTGATTTGCAGCTATATCACCCTGCAAAAACACCGGTTGATAACCTTCTTAATGGGAATATAGCTGGCTACAGAGAGTTCTTACGTCTCATTACTTATTTAAAATTAACACGCGATTATCCATTAAGAAACAATATTTATGCGTTTAATGCATCTCGCACTCGGTTCTATCCGTACCAATTTAAACCGCTAATTAAGTTCCTGGATTCTCCAAGCCAACGGTTATTAATTTGTGATGAAGTCGGTCTTGGTAAAACGATAGAGGCAGGTCTAATTCTTACTGAACTTCGTGCTCGACAAACAGTTGACAGAGTCCTTGTGATATGTCCGGCTAATTTAACTGCAAAGTGGAAATTAGAATTAAGAAATCGATTTGGTGAGGATTTTAGAATTCTCCAAGCAAATGATTTTTTTGAATCCCTATAGATCACATACAGAACAATGAAGTAAAAAATATATTTGAACAAATATTAGCTACGGCAGAGGCGATTGAAAGAGAATGGGTAGATGACAACGACTGCAATAAACTTTTAGAACTCGCTAAAGAAAAATATACAAAAGTAGAATTTTCTCCTAAAGACCCTACTACTCGTTTGTTTGGTGTTCCAGAAGCCGTTGCAGAAATAGCATCATATCTTGTCTCACTTCAGGTTAAAAACGGTTTACATGCAGTAATAGATTTTGGTGCGGGTACAACTGACTTTTCAATATTTAATTTGGAGAATGTACGAACGAGGGCTGAGGAGAAATTTTGGTATGCAGCTCGCAATTTACCAAGAGGCGCTCAGCGTATTGAACGTATTGTTTCTTTGTATCTGGAAAATATGAGTAGGGAGGGGAATATTACTGACTCTCATGTTGTACGTGCAGTTTCAAATATCAATAAGTTACCCGACAACATCAAATATGAAATAAAACAAGAATTAAAAGAATTATGGGAGGAATCACACGCTGTTTGGGGTCAAGCATATAGTCATCGGAAAAGCCAATCGGAATGGGAGAAAGATAAAGTACATGTTTTAGTTTGTGGTGGAGGAGCTAAGGCAACATTTATTAACGAAATATTTAGCAAATCTTGGATGGAAGATTGGGGTCCCTATACCATTTATCCGCTTCCTATACCTGATGATTATGATACTACGAATGATAAAGCGCCTTTTGACAGGATGTCCGTTGCATATGGTTTATGCCAGCCTTTACCCACTCTTGGGAAATTCACGCTTCCAGTCGATTCACCAGATCAGACGCCACCAAAACTCCCCATTCGCCAAATGCCAGAATGGGATGACCGAAAGCCGACATCGAACTGGTTAGGTTGAATTATGGCATTACACTGGAAACAAAATCAACAAATGCTAAAATTGAAAATTTTAAGTGCTGATATACCCCTGAGAATAGACTTGGTAAATAGACATTTAGAGACATATTTATAATGGTATTAAATCTGATTAGTTATAGATGGCTTCTCCATTTTAATCCCTCGGTATCTCCAGCATCCTGTCAAGTGACTTTTTGGCTCGGATTCTTATTTCTTCCGGCACTTTGATTATATTTTTCATATCCCGTATGCCGGTATATACATCCTCAAGTGTGGTGAGCTTCATATTGGGGCATATCAGTTTATTGGAGCATAGGTAGAATTTTTTTTGAGGGTTTTCTTTCTTGAGTTTATACAATATCCCCATTTCAGTTCCGATAATAAACTCTTTTGCATCAGACTCTTTTGCATATTTATACATCCCTGATGTGCTGCAGATATGGTCAGCAAGGTCAAGGACTTCAGGTGTGCATTCAGGATGGGCTACGAATTTTGCATCAGGATATTGTTTCTTCATCTTAAGCACATCTGATGGTTTAAGATACTGATGGGTTGGACAGAATCCTTTCCATGGGATAACCTCTTTTGTTGTAAGTCTTGCAGTATACATTGATAGATTCATGTCAGGTATCATCAAGACCCTCTCTCCATCAACAGAATTAACAACCTTTACGGCATTTGCAGATGTGCAGCATATATCACTCTCTGCCTTTACATCTGCGGATGAGTTTACATAGCAAACAACGGGGACACCCGGCAGTTCCCTCTTTTTTTCTATTAATTTTTCAACTGTCACCATGTCAGCCATCGGACATCCTGCCTCAATCCTTGGAAGGATGACTGTCTTATCAGGTGAAAGTATGGAGGCACTCTCAGCCATAAAGTGGACACCGCAGAAGACAATAACCTCTGCATCAGTCTTTGCCGCTATCTGGCTCAATGCAAGGGAATCTCCCGTTACATCTGCCATCTCCTGTATCTCATCCCTTTGATAATTATGGGCGAGCATTATGCCGTTCTTTTCCTTCAGGAGTTTTCTTATCTCCTGCTGTAGTTCATAAATTTTACTTGACATATTTTAAATTATCTCATATCATATTCATTTTAACAAATCAAAAATAGAGAGGTTTTTTATGAGGACATTTTCAGCCAAAAAAGAAGAGGTAAATAGCAAATGGCATCTGATTGATGCAGATGGCAAAGTATTGGGCAGGCTTGCAAGTGAGATTGCAAATATACTCAGGGGGAAGAACAAGCCTATCTATACACCCCATGTGGATACAGGCGACCATGTAGTCGTAATAAATGCAGAAAAGATTGTCCTGACCGGAAAAAAGCTTCAGGACAAGGTATATTACCGACACTCAAATTATCCGGGTGGTTTGAAAACCACTACTGCAGGAAAGTTATTAAAAAAGAGGTCTGCTTCGTTAATAGAAATAGCAGTAAAAGGTATGCTCCCAAGGAATACTCTCGGCAGGGCGATGTTTAAAAAACTGAAGGTGTATCCATCAAAGGAACATCCTCATACTGCCCAGAAGCCAGAGGTAATGGAGCTAAAGGGTTAAGGAGGATTAATGGAATTAGAAAAATTTTACGGCACAGGTAAGAGAAAAAATGCCATAGCAAGAGTCTGGATGCAGATTGGCAATGGCAAGATTATTGTGAATGAAAAGCCTATTAATGATTTTTTTGGAAGAGGGAATGCTGTTGCACTTGCAACCCAATCATTGGAAGAAACTGATACCCTGAGTAAATTTGATGTAAAGGTAAGTGTTCAGGGGGGTGGAACAATGGGGCAGGCAGGTGCGATAAGGCACGGCATAGCCAATGCCCTTCTCCATGCAAATCCAAATTTAAGGCTTGTCTTAAAAAAGGCAGGTTTCCTGACAAGGGATTCCAGAATAAAAGAGAGAAAGAAATACGGACAGAAGGGTGCAAGAAAGAGATTCCAGTTCTCTAAGAGATAAACGAGTTTAAGAGTTCAGGAGTTAAAAAAGTTATGGAGTTAACTCCTCAATTCCTCAACTCTTTAACTCTTTAACTCTTATATGGTTAATGTAGGAATTCTTGGTGCAAGCGGTTATACAGGTTTAGAACTGATAAGGATACTCCTTAATCATCCTCATGTAAAAATATCTGTAGTTACATCTGAAAAATATTCCGGAAATAAAATCAGTGATGTTTTTCCTTTCTTTAAAGGACATTTAGATTTAAAATACGAATCCCTTTCCCCCGAAGAAGTATTAAAAAAATGCGATTTTGTTTTTTCTGCCCTTCCTCACAAGGCATCAATGTCTGCAGTTCCGCCACTATTGAAGGCAGGCAAAAAGGTTGTTGACCTAAGTGCAGACTTCAGGTTTAAATCTCCTTCAACTTATAAAGATTGGTATAAAGAGGAGCATAAAAATCCTGAACTGTTAAATTCGGCAGTTTATGGCCTTCCAGAGTTAAAGAGAGAGAGGATAAAGAGTGCAAATCTCGTTGCAAATCCCGGATGTTATCCGACAAGTGTTATACTTGCATTAGCTCCGCTGTTAAAAGGAAATATAATTGATACAGATTCAATTATTGTAGATTCCAAGTCGGGTGTTACAGGGGCAGGGAGAAAGGTTGAGGAGGCACTTCTCTTTTCTGAGTGTAATGATAATTTTAAGGCATATAATATTGCGTCACACAGACATACGCCTGAGATGGAGCAGGAAATAAGCGAGATTGCCAAAAAGGCTATTAAAATAACCTTTACACCGCATCTCTTACCTGTAAACAGGGGGATTTTAAGTACTATTTATTGCTCCCCTCTAAATAAAAATTTAGCATCAGAAAATATTTTAAAAATATATGAAGATTTTTATAAGGGGGAGAGGTTTGTGAGAATTCTTGGGATAGGAAAATCTCCTCAAACTCACTATGTCCTTGGCTCAAATTACTGCGATATTGGTTTTCAGATGGATGAAAGGACAGGAAGGATAATCATTGTGTCTGCGATTGACAACCTTGTTAAAGGTGCGTCGGGTCAGGCAGTTCAAAATATGAATATTATGCTTGGTTTTAAGGAGGATACGGCTTTAGAAGGAGTTGGAATTTTTCCATAAGAACAAGGACTTGATTAATCCGCAGATTACACAGATTTTTAAAAAAATATTTTGTTTTAATCTGCGATAATCTGCGAAATCTGTGGATAAAAGGATTTTTTATGAAAGAGATAAAGGGCGGAATAACTGCTGTAAGAGGTATACGGGCTTCGGGTATATCTTGCGGCATTAAAAAAACAGGTAAGAAAGACCTTGCCCTGATTTTTTCTGAAGTGGAGGCTTGTGCCGCTGGAGTATTTACTGAGAATCGTGTAAAGGCAGCACCTGTAATATTGAGCCAGAAATATATCAAGAAAGGAAAGGCAAGAGGTGTAATAGTAAATAGTGGTAATGCAAATGCGTGTATGGGTAAGACAGGATACAGACATGCAGAGGAGATGGTGGATCTGACAGCTAAAACTCTTGGTATATCTCCTGAAAAAATTCTTGTTGCATCCACAGGTGTAATCGGCGATTCCCTACCTATAGAAAAGATTAAAAAAGGAATACCCGCCCTTGTTAAAAAGTTAAGCAGAATAGGTGGAATGGATGCAGCAGAAGCAATAATGACTACGGATATTGTTTCTAAGGTAGCCGCTGTAGAATATAAATACGGGAGGGTGTCTATAAGAATAGGCGGGATTGCGAAGGGTTCAGGGATGATATATCCAAGACTCGCCACAATGCTATCTTTTATTACAACAGATATTGCGATTTCACCTAAACTCTTAAATATTGCACTCAAAGAGTCAGCAGATAAATCATTTAATATGATTACAGTAGATGGTGATACAAGCACAAATGATACTGTTTTAATTCTGGCAAATGGATTGGCAGGCAACAAAATGATTACTGACAGAAACTCAAAGGAGTTTACCCTATTTGTAGAGGCGTTGAATCATGTTACAACTGCCCTTGCAAGGATGATTGTGAGGGATGGTGAAGGGGCTACAAAATTTGTTGAGATAAATGTTAAAAAAGCAAAAAAAATTGAGGATGCAAAAAAGATTGCCCTTTCAATTGCAAATTCAAATCTGGTCAAGACAGCCCTTTTTGGGGAAGACCCGAACTGGGGGAGGATTGTATCAGCGGCAGGGAATTCAGGTGTAAAGTTTGATTCAGATAAAATAAAACTGTCAATAGGTAAGGTAGTGGTATTTGAAAACGGCAGTGGTGTTAAAGGGGATTGGGAGAGGAATGTGAGGGGTGTTATGAGGGAAAAGGATATAACTATAACACTTGACCTTGGAATCGGGCATGAAGAGGCAAAGGTGTGGACAACAGACCTCTCGTATGATTATGTAAAGATAAATGGCAGCTACAGGAGTTAGATAATTTTATATTTGTGTAAAAATGTATTGCAAAATTAAAGAGTTTTGTGATATAAATAAAAAGTTCTATCAAAGTAAACATTAACAAAATTTGAAGGAGGAAGCATGTCGTCAGCTATTACGATGAAGCAGTTATTGGAGGCAGGTTCCCATTTTGGGCACCAGACTAAAAGGTGGAATCCAAAGATGAAGAAGTATATCTTTGGGGCAAGGAATGGCATCTATATTATTGATTTACAAAAGACACTCAAGAAGTTTAAAGAGGTTACAAAATTCATATCTGAAACTGTTGCCAATGGAGAATATATCCTTTTTGTCGGAACAAAAAAACAGGCACAGGGTATGATTGCTGAAGAGGCTAAGAGGTGCGGTATGTTTTTCATGAATCAGAGGTGGCTCGGCGGGACCCTCACCAATTTTAATACCATTAAGAAGAGTATTAGAAGATTGAAAGACCTTGAAGCGATGAGAGATAGCGGTGGCTTTAATGCTATTACAAAGAAAGAGGGTATTATGATAGAAAAAGATATTAAAAAACTTGATAAATATCTTGGCGGGATTAAGGATATGGATAAACTGCCAAAGGCGATATTTGTTATTGATACCCGCAAAGAGAGAATAGCCATTAATGAGGCTAAGAAGATGGGTATTAAATCTATAGCAGTTGTTGATACAAATTGCGACCCTGATGGTGTAGATTTTGTCGTGCCTGCAAATGATGATGCAATAAGGTCAATACGTCTGATGTCTTCAAAGGTGGCAGATATTATTATAGAAGCTAAAGAGGCAATAGCGATTAAAGAGAGGGCTTCTGTAGATGAAATGGAATCTGCATTAGAGTCGGCTATTGTTCCAACAAAGGAAGCAAAATTGAACGAGATACCAGTACAAATATAAATTAAGTGTTAGTTAATCGTGTTAGTTACAATAAAAACTGAAACTAAAAACTGACACTGACACTGTATTATTGGGAGGATTTAATGGCAGTAAGCGCTGAGTTGGTGAAAACATTAAGGGAGAGATCAGGTGTAGGGATAATGGATTGCAAGGATGCCCTGGAGGAGACAAAGGGGGATATTGAATCCGCAATTGATTATCTGAGAAAGAAGGGGCTTTCAAAGGCAGTTAAAAAGGCAGACCGTGCAACTTCTGAGGGGCTTGTAGCTTCATATATTCATGCAGGCGGGAAGATAGGCGTTTTAGTGGAAATAAATTGCGAAACTGATTTTGTTGCAAGGACAGAGCAGTTTCAGTCACTCGTAAAAGATATTGCAATGCATATTGCTGCGTCAAATCCATTGTATATAAAGAGGGAGAATGTTCCGCTTGAGGTAATAAGCAAGGAAAAGGAAATTTATATTCATCAGGCTAAGGAGTCAGGCAAGCCCGATAATGTTGTTCAGAAGATTGCGGAGGGGAAGTTAGAGAAATATTATACAGAGGCATGTCTTATTGAGCAGTCTTTTGTAAAAGACCCTGATATTACAATCAAAGAATTCATTTCAAGAAAGATTGCCGAATTGGGCGAAAATATTCAGGTTAGCAGATTCGTCAGATATCAATTAGGGAAACAATAATTGCCAAAATTAAAATTTAAAAGGGTTCTATTGAAACTTACCGGTGAGGCGGTAAGCGGAGAAGGTGGTTTTGGTATTGACCAAAAGATAGTCAGAGATATTGCCCTTGAAATTAAAGAAATCCAGGAGATGGGCATTGAGACTGCGGTTGTAATAGGCGGAGGGAATATATTCAGAGGTTCAATTGCCGCCAATGACGGAATGGACAGGGTTACCGCCGATTACATGGGGATGCTTGCAACCGTAATTAATGGACTGGCACTTCAGAATGCCCTTGAAAGGGAAGGTGTCCATACAAGGATGCTGACTTCAATAGATATGAGGCAGGTGGCTGAGCCGTATGTCAGACGCAGGGCAATAAGACACATGGAGAAGGGGAGGGTAGTTATTTTTGCAGGAGGGACGGGGAGTCCGTATTTTACAACCGATACTACAGCGTCATTAAGGGCTATAGAGATAAATGCTAATGTTATACTTAAGGCAACCAAAGTTGATGGTGTTTACAGCAGCGACCCTAAAAAAGATAAGAATGCAGTAAAATTTACAGACCTTACATATATGGAAGTGTTGCAGAAGGACTTAAAAGTTATGGATACAACCGCTATAACTTTATCCATGGATAACAAGATTCCTATAATAGTATTCAGTATGAAGGAAAAGGGGAATATAAAAAGAGTTCTTTCAGGGGAGAAGATTGGGACGATTGTAAAGGGGAATAAATGATTCAGAATATCTATAGTGATACAAATAAGAAGATGGAGTCCTCGGTAACGGTTTTCCAGAAAGAGCTGGCAGGGATAAGGACAGGCAGGGCATCATTAGCCCTTTTGGATGGGATAAAGGTGGACTACTATGGAAATCCAACCCCTCTCAATCAGGTTGCCAACCTTTCTGTGCCTGAAAGCCGCTCAGTAACAATCCAGCCGTGGGATATATCTATTACCCCTGTTATAGAAAAGGCAATCCTTTCATCTGACCTTGGATTAACACCGTCTAACGATGGTAAAATTATCCGTATATCAATCCCGCCTCTTACAGAGGAGAGGCGAAAACAGCTTGTGAAGGTTGTAAAGAAATTGGCTGAAGACTGCAAGGTTGCTATAAGGAATATAAGAAGGGACAGCATGGAGCATCTAAAGGCACTTGAAAAGGATAAAAAGATTTCTCAGGATGAGCACAAAAAGGCACATGATGAGATACAGAAAATCACTGATAAATTTATAAATAAAGTTGACGAGATTACAGCAAAAAAGGATAAAGAAATATTGGAAGTATAATTAATAAAAAGGGGTTAGGGATTAGGGGTTAGTAAAAACTGAATTAACTCTTAATCCTTAACCCCTTTTTTTATTTTGTAGTTAAAATGACTGATAAAAAAATAGTAATAATAGGTGGGGGTATATCAGGACTTGCCACTGCCTACAGTCTTGAAGAAATAGCCCGAAAAAAAGGTGAGAGTATTTCTATAACCCTATTTGAAAAAAATAATAGAATAGGGGGGAATATCCTGACAGAGAGGACAGACGGTTTTCTTATAGAAGGCGGTCCAGACTGTTTTCTATCCGAGAAGCCTTGGGCAATTCAACTCTGTGAGCGGCTTGGAATGGGGGAGAGTCTTCTCCGCACCAATGACGAATACAGAAAGACTTATATCCTGTTGAATGGACATCTGCACGAACTGCCTGAGGGTGTGATATTGATGATACCGACCGAAATCTTTCCCCTATTAAAGAGTAATCTGATATCTCTTTCAGGCAAAATTAGGATGGGGATGGAGTTGTTCATACCAAAAAAGGAATCAAGTGCTGATGAGAGCCTTTCCCAGTTTGTCCGCCGCCGTCTTGGTCAGGAAGCCCTTGATAAGATTGCAGCCCCTCTTGTAGCAGGTGTCCATGCTGAAGACCCTGATACCATGAGTGTTAAGAGCCGATTTCCGAGGTTTGTTCAAATGGAGGAAGAATATGGAAGCCTTATTAAAGGGATGATTGCTAAAAGGAGAGAGATGAGGAGGGCTGGAAGTAAAGGAAATAAGCCTAAATACACGATGTTTATGACACTTAAAGATGGACTCTCTGAGATGCCTGCGACAATTGTCCAAAATCTTAAAATGACTAAAATTCTTACAAATAGAGAAGTAGCGGGTGTAGATAAAAGGGATATATTTAAAATATCTTTAAAAAACGGAGAAGTTTTAGATGCAGATACTGTGGTTTTTGCCACCCCCTCCTATGAAACAGCCAGCCTATTGACAGGGATTAATGATTCTATATCTGCTCTCTTAAATAAGATTCCTTATGCATCCACAGCCACTGTATCCCTCGCATTTAAGAAGGAAAGCATTTCCAATCCAATGAATGGATTTGGATTTCTTGTGCCGAGGCAGGAGAAGAGGAGAATAACAGGTGCAACATGGGTATCAAGAAAATTCTCATACAGGTCACCGGATGACTCTGTTTTAATCAGGTGTTTTATTGGAGGCTCCCATAATGAGAAACTGGTTTTTCTCAACGATAAAGATATGATAGAGATGGTAAAAGGTGAGTTGAGGGATATTATGGGTATTACATCAGAGCCTCTGCTGACCCGAATCTACAGATGGGAGAAGGCAATGCCACAATATACCATCGGTCATGAAGAGAGGCTGTCAATCCTTGATAAGAAGTTATCAGAATATCCAGGCATGTTTCTTACAGGCAGTTCATACAGGGGGAGCGGGATAAGCGAGTGTATAAAGGATGGACAGCTTACTGCCGAATTTGTCTTAAAATACTTGAATTTGTAGAGAAAAAATATATAATTTACCACAGAGGCACGGAGACACAGAGGAAAACAATAAGGAGAAATAGGGAAATTTAAGAAAAGATGAATGGAAAATATATTTTACCTTTTTTCCATCTCTCCCTCTTCTCCCTTTCTCCTTAATCTTTTTTTCTTTTGTCTCTCTCAGTGCCTCAGTGGTTAAAATTAAGTTTTTTTCTTGAAATATGGGTTACGATACTGAATGAAAAAAATTTCTTTATCTCTCCTACAGAAAACATTTCTTGCCGTAATAGTGGTATTCCTGCCTTTAATCATCGCCTTTGTCTATAACTTCAATATAAACAGAAAGATTTTAATGGGACATGCCCTTGAGGATTTAAGCAGTCAGGCATTTGTTTATGAGGAGGTTGTATCTCAGTTCCTTGAGAAATCAATGAATCGCGTGCAGGATTTTTCAAGTGACGGTGTCATAAGAAACGGAACCCAGAGTATCCTTGAAGGACAGCAGTCTGCTGTTAAGAACCTCAGCGATTATATTTTAAAAAATAAGATAGTTATAGATAAGTCAATTCATACCATCAGTATTATTTCCCCTGACGGGAGAGTTCTGACATCCACAGACCTCTCTGCAGTGGGAAGTGATTTGTCAGGGGAGAATTTTTTTAAGAAAGGAAAAGAGAGGGTGAGTGTGGCTGAAAAAAGGACAGCATCTCCAGAATTGCCAGAAATTGTAGCATTAGCCCCTCTCTTAAACATTTCAACAGGGAGACCTATTGGAGTTATTGCCAATTTTATCCACATATCGGAATTAAACTCAATACTTGAAAGAATTGAAACGGAGGAATATGAGGGCGAAAAAAGGATAACCGAAGCAGAACTGAAAAGACATAGAATAAAGATATATCTGGTCAACAGGGAAAAAAGGTTAATCAGCAAGTCTTCATTTGTCAATGACATAGAATTAAATTACATAATAGATACTCTGCCAGTTAAGAAGGCACTGGAATCAAATGAAGAGTTCTCTGGTTTCTATGATAACTACAGGAAAATAAGGGTTGCAGGTGCATCAGAATATCTGCCTGAAATGGAATGGGTATTAATTATGGAAGAGGATGTTGATGATATCCTTGCCCATACGAGGATAATAGGAAGGAATATGATGATAACTGCTTCTATCGTCATTGGAATAATTATTGTAATGTTTATCATCTTTTTTAAGGATGTTGTTATGCGAATACAGAGGGTCTCGGCTGCTGCAGAAGATATTGCAACGGGTAGATATGAGATTGATATCCCTATTCAGGAAGAGGACGAGATCGGTATTCTTTCAAGGTCTTTTAACAGGATGACATCTGAGATTAGCAGGAGGACTAACGAGCTTGAAGAGAGAGGAAAGAAGCTGAAAGAGGCACAGCATATAGCAAGGCTTGGAAACTGGGAGTGGGACATAGTTAAAGATAAGCTTTACTGGTCAGATGAGATTTACAATATCTTTGGCGTAGAGTTAGATAAATTTGAAGACAGCAGATTTTTAAAGTTTGTTCATCCTGATGACAGGGAGTTTGTTAAGAGTGCTGTCAATGATGCACTTTACAATAAAAAACCATACTCTATTGACTACAGGATAGTTCTTAAAGGAGGTGGAGAGAAGTTTATCCACGAACAGGGTGTGGTTGCTTTAAATAGCACAGGTGAACCTGTCCGTATGGTCGGGACAATTCAGGATATTACTGAACGGAAGAAGATGGAGATGTTTCAGCTTGAGCTACAGCGGAAATATGAGGAATTGATCAACAGCCTTAATGCAGGAGTTTTCAAGATTGATACTGATGGTAAAATGATTGAGGTTAATAAAGCATGTGTGATGATGGTTGAGGCTGATTCAAGAGAGGAACTTCTTAAACATAATGTCCTTCATTTATTGGAAAATAAAAACAAGCTCAAGGAGATAGTTGACAGGTTGTTGAAGGGTGAATCTGTGATTGATGAAGAGATTCCATTTATTACAATAAAGGGAAATAAAATCTGGACATCTGTTTCAACTGTATTAAAAAAAGGCGATAATGGTAATATCTATTTGGAGGGAATTATTGAGGAAATCACAGAAAAAAAGAAACTTGAAGACCAGTTGAGGCATTCCCAAAAAATGGAGTCGGTGGGGATACTCGCTGGAGGCATTGCCCATGATTTTAATAATATTCTGTCTGCAATAATGAATTACGGAAACCTTTTGATTATGAAAAAGGGGGGGGATGAAACTACAAAAAAATTTGCAGAGCAGATAATTTCAGCCTCAGAGAAAGGTGCAAGTCTGACAAAGGGAATTCTTGCGTTCACTCGAAAACAGGTGATAAATCCGCAGGTTGTAGATTTGAATGGGCTTATTGAAAGAACTGAAAAAATACTGATGAGGCTGATTAGTGAGGATATTGAGCTGAATACAAATCTTACTGACAGGGCATTGAATGTTAATATAGACGAGGTGCAGATTGACCAGATATTGATGAACCTTGCAACAAATGCAAGGGATGCAATGCTTAATGGAGGGAAGATAACTATAAGCACATCCCTATATGAGATTAATGGTGAATTTATCAGGGCATACGGCTATGGTAAACCGGGGAGTTATGCAATGATAAACTTTGCTGATACAGGTGTCGGCATGGATGAAGAGACAAGGAAAAAGATATTTGAGCCATTCTTTACTACGAAGGGTCTTGGAAAGGGGACAGGGCTTGGATTGTCAATATCATACGGTATTATCAAACAGCACAATGGTTTTATTAATGTCTTTAGTGAGCCCGGCAATGGAACCGAGTTTAAGATATATCTGCCATTGACAACTCAAGAGGCTAAAGAAAGAAAACCGATAGAGGTTATTACCACTGTTAGTGGAAGTGAGACACTTCTTTTTGTAGAGGATAATTCAATTGTAAGGGAGACTACAAGGGTAATACTTGAAGAGTATGGGTATAAAGTCATAGAGGCTGTTGATGGAGAGGATGCAGTTCAAAAGTTTAATGAAAATAAGGATAATATAAAACTCATTATATCCGATATGATAATGCCAAAAAAGAGCGGGAAAGAGGTTTATGAAGAGATTAAAAAGATAAGTCCTGATATTAAGGTCATTTTTGTAAGTGGATATACAGCAGACCAGATAAAGACGAAGGATATAAGCGAGGATGGGATAAGCCTTTTATTTAAACCTATTACCCCAAATAAACTTTTAAAAAAAGTGAGGGAGGTGATAGACAGCCCGAATAATCCGAAATTTGGGTTAAAGGCTTAGAGCAACTCTAATTGCATCATTTAGTTGTTGAACCTTTTCAGCAGAAAGTGAGCCGATATAATGAGTCAGAGATATTTTTGGAATGCTGACGAGTTCATCACAGTGAATGCTGCTCTCGTGTTTTAAACCTTCTTCAATCCCCACCCTTACTTGAGTAGACAGTCCATCATAACTTGAATAAATAGGTGCACAAATTAGGGTAGAAAACCTTGAATCAATAAGCACCTGACGGCTCACTACAACAAATACACGATATTTTTTAGGGTCATGAGAAATACCTTTATATACACGATAAAGTTCCCCTCTCCTCATAAATTTATCTGATAAGACAGAACATCACCTGCCTCTTTATTGAGTTCATTTGCTTTTTTGTTGAGGATATTAAGGTCTTTCAAATCCCTTCTTCTTTGTGCCTGCCTTTCAATGAAATCCCTTACTGCCTCCTCAATGAATTCTGACCTGTTCTTTTGCTCGCCAAATAATTCATCAATGCTTTTAATCAGTTCTTCTGAGAGGGTTATAGATGTCTTGACTTTCATATTCTTTAACATACTACCTTTATCTTGTTTCGTCAAGTATTTTTTTTGACCTCTCCTCTTCCTTTAATACCTTTTTAAGGACTTTGCCAATGAGACTCTTCGGGAGTTCTTTCCTGAATTCAACCTTTTTAGGGACTTTATATTTTGTCAGATTAGCCTTGCAATAATTGATAATCTTATCTTCATCTGCAGATTCTCCATCTTTTAATACAATAAATGCCTTTGGTATATCACCAATGGATTTATAAGGTATGCCGATTACAGCAGACTCCTTCACCTTTGGGTGTTTGTTTAAGAGCTCCTCAATCTCTCTCGGATATATGTTATAACCGCCTGAGATTATCATCTCCTTTTTCCTGTCAACAATATAGAAAAATCCATCTTCATCCATTCTCCCTATATCGCCAGTGAAGAGCCATCCATTCTTTAAAACCATATCAGTTTCCTTCTCATTCTTCCAATAACCCTTCATAATTTGAGGTCCTCTTATTGCAATTTCTCCTATTTCACCTGTCTGAAGCTCTGCCCCTGTTATCAAGTCAACAATACTGCATTCAGTGTCAGGCAAGGGAAGTCCTATGCTGCCGAATTTCCTCTCCCCATATATAGGATTACAGTGTGTTACTGGGGATGCCTCAGTAAGTCCGTAACCTTCTATAACCTTTACATCTGTCAAGGTTTCAAATCTTACTGCCATGTCATGAGGGAGTGGGGCTGCCCCACTTACACAGAATTTCATAGATGACAGATTATATTTGTTCTCATGCCTTAACTCACCATTTATTGCTGAGAACATTGCAGGGACACCTATAAATATACTTGCCCTGTATCGTTCTATTGCCTTTAAGACATCCAAAGGTTTGAATCTTGGCAGGAGTATCATTGATGAGGCTAAATGGACAGGAAGGTTCAAGGATGATGTCATACCGAAGATATGAAAAAATGGGAGGACAGAGAGAAATGTCTCCTTTCCGACCTCTGCCTTTGAGAACCAGTGACGGCACTGGATTGTATTTGCAACTAAATTTCTGTGAGTGAGAATTGCACCCTTTGGAATGCCTGTTGTTCCTCCTGTGTATTGAAGAAGGGCAATGTCATCAGGTGAAATCCCCCTTAATCCCCCTTTTCCAAAGGGGGGTGAGGGGGGATTTGAAGAAGATTTCTTTATAAGTTTTAAAAAAGTGACAGATGATGTATCCTTTTTTCTGTCATGCTGAACCTGTTTCAGCATCTCTTTTTTCTCCTTCAGTCTGTATAGGAAATTTTTAGGAAATGGGAGAAAATCGGATACACTGCACAGAATAATATTTTTAATCCGAGTTTTATTGATGATATTTTTGAAATTCGGATAAAGTGTATCAAGGGCTATTATTGTCTCAGAGCCCGAATCGTTTAATTGGTATTCTGTTTCTCTTTCTGTATATAACGGATTGAACTGGACGACTATAGCCCCAATTTTGAGGACGGAGTAATAAGCAATTACCTCATGTGGACAATTCGGAAGCATTATTGCAACCCTGTCACCCTTTTTAACTCCCATATTAACCAATGCATTGGTAAACTTGATTGTTAGGCTGTGGAGTTCTTTGTAGTTTATCTTTTTGCCAAAGAATATTATGGCTGTTTTCTGGGGAAATCTTTCTGCTGTATCTGATAGAAAATCTGATATTGTTTTATGAGGATATTGAATTGATTCAGGGATATTGGCAGGATATTTTTTAAGCCACTGTTTTTGCATGGTATTAAAATAGCAGAAAATAGCATGAAAAGTCATCAGGAAAAGCATTTAACAAACGGCTAAAATATCTCTCAAACTGATTGATAAAAAAGTAATTTAAAGTAATTTAAAGCTTGACTTTTTTATTTTTTAAAATTATTATTTACCTCAATTCTAAACAATATCCAATGACCGAAATCCAAATGTTCAAAACAAAGGTTTAGAATTTAATATATTGGAATATAAAAAGTTATTTTGGGGAGGGATATAACATGGCAATGAATATTACTCAGAAGATAATTAAAAAGCACATCGTTTCAGGAAACATGACCGCTGGTGAAAAGATTGCAATAAAGATGGACCAGACATTAACACAGGATGCCACAGGGACTATGGCATATCTTCAGTTTGAGGCATTGGGTGTTCCGAGGGTCAAGACAAAACTCTCAGTAAGTTATGTTGACCATAATACACTACAAACAGATTTTATGAATATGGATGACCACAGGTTCCTCCAGAGTATTGCCGCAAAATATGGTCTCTATTTCTCCCGCCCCGGCAACGGAATCTGCCATCAGGTTCATCTTGAGAGATTCGGTGTCCCGGGACAAACACTATTAGGTTCTGATAGCCATACACCTACATGCGGTGGTGTTGGGATGATTGCCATTGGTGCTGGCGGACTTGATGTTGCACTTGCAATGGGGGGAGACCCGTTTTACCTCTCCATGCCGAAGGTGGTCCTTGTAAAATTAACAGGTAAATTACAGCCGTGGGTGTCTGCAAAGGATATTATACTTGAGCTTTTGAGAAGGCTTACTGTTAAGGGCGGAGTTGGGAAGATTATTGAGTATGGCGGTCCGGGTGTGAAGACACTTTCAGTCCCTGAAAGGGCAACTATAACAAATATGGGTGCAGAGCTTGGCGCCACTACCTCTATTTTTCCAAGTGATGAGGTAACAAAGGCATTCTTAAAGGCACAGAAGAGGGAGAAATCATGGAGCCGATTGGAGGCTGACCCGAATGCTTCTTATGATGAGGTTGTAGAATTGGATTTAAGCAAGATAGAGCCGATGGTTGCAAAACCACATTCCCCTGATAATGTCGTCCCTCTGAAAGAATTAGAGGGGACACCTGTCCAGCAGGTTGCAATAGGAAGCTGTACCAATTCATCATACAGGGATATGATGACTGTTGCTGCTGCATTAAAGGGTAAGACTGTCCATCCTGATGTAAGCCTTGTAATTGCCCCCGGTTCAAAGCAGGTGCTTGAGATGATAACAAAGAACGGCGGGCTGGCAAGTATGATAGCCGCAGGTGCAAGGGTTCTTGAGAGTGCATGCGGGCCATGTATAGGAATGGGACAGGCTCCTTCAACAAAGAGTGTATCTTTAAGGACATTTAACAGGAATTTTGAAGGAAGAAGCGGTACAAAGGATGCGCAGGTTTATCTGGTAAGCCCTGAAGTAGCTGCCGCTGCGGCATTGAAAGGCGTCATAACCGACCCAAGAAAACTCGGAAAAAAATCTCCAAATATAAAGATGCCAAATACATTTATTGTTGATGATAATATGGTTGTCCAGCCTCTTCCACCAAAGAAGGCTGCTACTGTTGAAATAATAAGAGGACCTAATATAAAACCACTTCCGGAATTTAAGCCCCTCCCGAATATAATTCAGGGAAAGGTCATTATAAAAGTGGGTGACAATATTACTACAGACCATATAATGCCT
>Ga0209520_10000046_pt1 | contig 56222 bp, 56 predicted proteins | sample Rifsed16ft1_FD_184009 | JGI IMG/M metagenome (GOLD analysis project Ga0209520, IMG submission 184009) | Soil microbial communities from Rifle, Colorado, USA - sediment 16ft 1 (version 2) | ecosystem: Environmental > Terrestrial > Deep subsurface > Rock core/Sediment | place: Rifle, Colorado...
TAGCAGTAACCACATGCTTTTTATTATTCAATGCCTGAAGGATAAAGCTCTTAGCAGGCTCATAACCGCCAATAAGTTCAATTACAATATTTATTTCAGGGTCATTTAAAACTTTGTTAGCATCTTTTGTAAGGATATTTTTATCTATCTTTACCCCCCTATCCCTCTCTATATCCAAATCAGCAATCCATTTAAGATTTAATTTTGCACCGAGCCTCTTTTCAATAACACCACTATTCTGCTGTAAAATCTTTACAACCCCTGTGCCAACTGTCCCGAATCCCAATAAGCCGATATTGATTGATTTCACCTTAAAACACCTCCTCACTTTTCATTCCAACCTATTCGCTCTTTGTCATTTTATAATTGCATTTAATTATACTTTATTTTAATTTCCTTTTCTATCTCTTAAATATATAATAAAAGACTTAAAAGATGCATTAGGAAATAACTTTATAAAGGAGGAGTAAAAGTGATGAAGAAAATAAGATATATCTCTCTTACAGCAGTTATATTATTGGCATTTGGTTTCTACTCAGCATTTTCCACTGAAAATAAGGGGCTGGCACTGTTAGAAAATCCTCTGAAAACGGAGATGCAGGTGCTTGACAATGCATTCAAGAATCTCATAACCTCAATTGTATTAAACAATCTGAGTGCAATTGAAGAGCCTTTCCACGAGGTTCATAAGGCTAAGCACAAAACAGAAGAGGCTCTTGAAAGAAAAGAGATTGTTCTTCCAAAGAACAACGATAAGATGGCTGAGTTTACCAAGATTGACAATAAATTTCATCACGAACTGGAGGATTTAATTGAGGCATCAAGAAAAGGGGATTTGAAGAAGGTTCAGAAGGTTACACACGAACTTCTGGATACCTGCATTCAATGCCATACAAAGTTCAGAAATCTATAATTCAAAGGAGGATATTTTTGTGAAAAAGATACTTTCTATTGCAGCAGCTATCACATTTTTAACTGCAGGAGTCTCTCTTGCTGATGAACATGCACAGATGCATGAAATGATGATGAAAAAGGGCGGACCAAAGACTGATGACAGGACAGAGCTTAAGATACCTGCACCAATGAAGGTCATGCAGAAAGGGATGATGAGACAGCACCTTGACACCATAAGCGAGATAACTGCTGCCCTTGCACAAAATGATCTAAACAAGGCTTCAACTATTGCAAGGACAAAGCTTGGCTGGACTCAGGAAGAGGAGAAACGCTGCTCACTGGTCGGACAAATGGCTGGAGAGGCAGACTTTGTCCCGCTTGGCAAGGCAGTTCACTTAAAGGCTGATGAGCTTGCAGATACTGCAAAGGCAGGCAATCGTGATAAGGCACTCGTATTGCTGTCAGAATTAATAACCAATTGCAACACATGCCATCAGAAATTTAGGCATTGATTTAATTTACTGCTATACTAATCCTCAATCAGTTCTACAATTGACGATTCTATATGTCATTTGCTACTCTTTAAATATGAAAAAGACAGGTTTTGTGTATTCACCTGTATATCTGAAACATAATACCGGCAATCATCCTGAAAATTCCAACCGTCTTACAACAATCATTAAGTGGATAGAAAATGAGAATCTGACAAAAAAACTGATAAATCTCACCCCGATTCCTGCAACAGTTGAACAGATTTCATTAATCCATGATAGGGAATACATTCACAATGTTAAAGAGGCTTGTGAAAAGTTAATCCCCCCACTCCCCCCTTTAGAAAAGGGGGGCAGGGGGGAATTGGATGCAGATACTGTTATTTCAGAAGACTCTTATGATGCAGCCCTTCTCGCAGCAGGAGGGGTTATAACAGGAGTAGATGCTGTATTTGAAGGAAAGATAAACCCCGTTAGAAAGGACGGGGCTTTAGTCCCCACCCCACAAGGGGTGGGGCTTTCTAACGGGGTAAATAATGTCTTTTGTGCTGTAAGGCCGCCCGGACACCATGCTGAAAGGGACAGGGCAATGGGATTCTGCCTTTTTAATAATATTGCAATCGGTGCAAAGTATGCCCAAAAAATGTATAATGTAAAAAGGGTCTTTATCATAGACTGGGATGTTCATCATGGCAACGGCACACAGAACGCATTCTATAATGATCCTGCTGTCTTTTATGTAAGCCTTCATCAGGAATACCTATTTCCAGGCACTGGCAGGTCTGACGAGACTGGAAATGGAGATGGAAAAGGTTTTACAATGAATTTACCTCTGCCTCATGGGCAGGGTGATAAGGAATATATTTCTCTCTTTAAAAAAAGGATTTATCCTGAGATAATCAATTATAAACCGGATTTGATTATGATTTCTGCAGGTTTTGATGCACATATAAACGACCCCCTTGGTTCAATGAATATTACATCCGAAGGATTCGGCAAACTAACAGATATTATTTGTGAGGCTTCAGATAAGGTCTGTAAAGGGAGAATTGTATCTGTTCTTGAGGGTGGATATAACCTTGAGGCATTAGGGGAGTCGGTAGTATTTCATTTAAAAAGCCTTATAGGAAAAACAAAAACCTAATTTTTGCCACAAAGACACGAAGACACTAAGTAAAAATTATTCCCTATTTCTTTGAGCCTTTGTGTCTTGGTGGCTAAAGATTTTATAATTTCCTATACATGAACAAAAACATGCCACTAAGACTCGAAGACCCTAAGAAAAAATTATTCTTTATTAGTTTGTGCCTTTGTGTCTTAGCGGCTATATAATTTCATGAACATATTAGAAAATTTCAGAAAAAAGAGTATCAGGCGAAACCTTGTCTCCACAATGGTTATAGTGGGGCTTCTCCCCTTAGTCCTCGGAATATTTCTAATATCAATCGGCAGCACTAAGGTTATAAGAAATTCCATAGGTGCAAACTTTAAAGAGATTGCAAAAGAGACTGCTGATAAGGTCAATATCATATTACATAGGGAGATAGATGAGCTTCACAATCTTACATTTTCTCCTGATATAAGAGATGCAGTTAAATCCCCCCAACCCCCCTTTGATAAAGGGGGGCAAGAGGGGATTATGGGCAATCAGGCATCTGAACATCTAAGGCAGTTTAAAAACCATAATAAGGAAGAATACATAGTAATTTATGTAACCGATAAAAATGGAATTCTAGTAGCTACTTCCGATACTAAAAACCAGAACAAACCCATATTTCAAGATGATGAAGATGTGGTTAAAGATATACTTTCCGGCAAAAGTAATAAAGTATATTTAAGTGATGTCTATTTTGATGATAAAGATGGAAAGCCTCTAATCACTATGGTTATCCCGCTAATAGAAGATGGAAACACGACTGGCATTATTAAAGCAATTTTAAAGATAGATACTCTTTATAAGATAATATCAGATGTCCAGATTGATGAAACCGGACATGCTAATTTAGTGGATTCTGAAGGGTCAATTATAATGTGCCCCATATTCCCGCCAAGGAGCCACTCAATTGACAAGTCCCTGATGAATTTGATAATCAGCAATGAGCCTGGGTGGGCAGTGGCGGCGGATGATGCACACGGCGGAATAGATTCTATAATCGGTTTTGCACCTGTCAAACTTACATACGATTTTGACATGAGTTTTGGCAAGAAGAAATGGTTTATCTTCGTGAGGCAGCACCCTGATGAAACCTACTCTCCTATTAACAGACTCTTACTCCTTGTCTTATTAAGCGGCATTATTATGGTGGCAATCCTTTCTACACTCGGCATATATGCGGCGAATAAAATCGGAAAGCCTATACTCCTCCTTAAAGAGGGGGCAGAACTCATAGGAAAGGGGAATTTTGAGCACAGGCTGAGCATAGATACCGGTGATGAAATTTCCTCTCTGGCAATAGAATTTAACAAGATGGCTGGAAGATTGACAGGGCTTTACAGCGAATTGTCAGAGGAAAAGAATACATTAGAAAGCATACTGCTTAGTGTAGGGGATGGGATTATTGTGGCAGATGAGGAAAATAAGGTCATAATTGTAAATCCTACTGCTGAGGAAATACTTGATGTAAACAAAAAACATATCCTTGGAAAGAGTATATTCCCCTGTCACGGGAAACCTGAGAGGGTGGGAGAATTAATAAAACAACCTGATAAGATGCCTTGGTTTACAACATCCACAATAGGCGAAAAGACAGCTGAGATAGTTGCCACATCTATAAAGTCAGGAGAAAAAACTATAGGCTCAGTAATGGTCGTAAGGGATGTTACAGTCAAAAAGAAGATGGAGAAAGAATTAAAGGAATACAGTGAGCATCTGGAGAAAATGATTGAAGACAGGACAAAGGAGATTAAAGAGACAAAGGATTACCTGCAGAACCTTTTAGAGAATGCCAATGATGTCATATATATAGTAAACAGGGATGGAACATTCACTTACCTGAATCAGAAGATTGAAGACTGGGGCTATAAAAAGGATGAACTTATAGGGCAGTCAATATTCAGTATCCTCGCACCAAGACATGAAGGTAAAAGGTTCAATAGGTCAATAAAAGACGGCATAAAACAGATATACGAGGTTGAAATTTCAAATAAGAAGGGTGAAATAAGGAATGTAGTTATAAGCTCGTCACCCCTAAAAGATGAAAGTGGCAATATAACAGACCTGCTTGGAATCGCAAGGGATATTACAGAACAGAAGAGGATACAACATCAGATGAACAGGACAGAGAAGCTCGCTGCAATAGGACAGCTGGCAACAGGAATAGCCCATGAAATAAATAATCCATTAGGGGGAATGCAAAATTGTGTAAGGACGCTAAATACTGATGGAAATGATGAGGATGTCAGAAAGAAATACATCCCCCTTTTGGAAAAGGGGCTAAATAGAATAGAATCTGTTATAAGAAATCTGCTTGATTTTGCAAAGGAGCACCAATTTGAATTCTCCCCGCACAACCTTGACGAGATAATTACAGAAACTCTGAAACTGGTTGAATATAAAATAAAGGAGAGAAATTTAGAATTAAAACTTGACTTAAATACGAACAGCAAAAAATTTATACTGGATTATAACCATTTACAGCAGGTCATTCTTAATGTAATTATCAATGCAATACAGGCAATTACTGACAGCGGCGGCATCCTGACAATAAAAAGTATGGAAGAAAGAGATGAGCTTGTTGTGGCTATATCGGATACCGGAATAGGCATCCCGCAAGAGAACTTGAGCAGGATATTTGACCCGTTCTTTACAACTAAAGATGTTGGGACAGGAACAGGGCTCGGTCTGTCTGTCAGCTATGGCATAATAGAAAGGCTTGGGGGAAGAATAGAGGTTCAGAGTGAGATAAACAGAGGGACTACTTTTACTATTACTATACCAAAAAAACAAATACCATCAGTCAATTGACAGTTTTTATATGTTCAATCCAAACATACTATTAATAGAAGACGATGAGATACTCAGAATCACCATATCTGACAGCCTTAAGAAGATGGGCTGGCCTGTGACCGCAGCCGAAGACGGCCAGGAGGGATTAAATCTCATTAAAAAAAACAATTTTGATATTGTCATATCTGATATAAGGCTGCCAAAAATTAACGGCATTGATGTGCTTAAAGAGGTAAAGAATTATTATCCCAATACGGAGGTAATAATGATAACAGCCTTTGGCAACATAGAGGATGCAGTAGGGATAATAAAATTTGGTGCCTATGACTACATAACAAAGCCCTTCCATACAGATGACCTGATTTTTAGAATAAAAAAGATAATAGACTATCAAATACTGAAGAATGATTATGCTGCACTTAAAAATCAGTGCGATGACCACTCTCTCCTAAATATAATCGGCAAAAGTAATATGATGCAGGGGGTGTTTGATTTAATAGAAAGGGTATCCAAGGTAGATTCAAATATACTAATCACAGGAGAGAGCGGAACAGGTAAGGGGCTTGTTGCAAATATAATCCACCTTAAAAGTAAGAGGGCAAAGAACCCATTTATAAAGGTTAGCTGTGCTGCACTCCCTGAGACGCTCCTTGAAAGCGAGCTCTTTGGCCATGAGAAGGGGTCTTTCACAGGTGCCATAAAGAGAAGGTATGGAAGGTTTGAGATGGCAAAAGACGGAACTATATTCCTTGACGAAATTGGAGAAATCCCTATGTCCATACAGGTAAAACTGCTGAGGGCTATACAGGAGAGTGAATTTGAAAGGGTTGGCGGCGAGGAGACAATTAAGGTAGATGTACGCATAATATCGGCAGCCAGAAAGAATCTTGAAAAAGCGATTGAGGACGGAGAATTTCGTGAAGACCTTTATTACCGATTAAAGGTCATACCAATCCATATACCACCATTGAGAGAGAGAAAAGAGGATATCCCGCTCCTCGTAGATTATTTTATAAAAAGGTTTAATGAAAAGCTGGGCAAGCTCGTAGAAATCACACCAGAGGCATTAAAATGTCTGATGGACTACGATTTCCCGGGAAATGTCAGGGAATTAGAAAATATCATTGAGAGGTCAGTGGCGCTCTCTGCAGGTGATACAATTAATGCATATGATATTGTGATGGCGGTAGAAAAGGACGGGTTTATCTCGCTCAGGAATGAAGATATACCTTCATTAAAAGAGGTCATATCAAAAACTGAAATGACCCACCTCATGAAGGTATTGGAAAAGACGAACTGGAACAGGATAAAGGCTGCCAAAATATTGGGTATAAGCAGAAAAAATCTCTGGGAAAAACTTAAGGCTTACAATATCGTATCTAAAAACGAAGAATAATAATCAAATTAATCTTCTGCTGTCACATTGATTGCTGATTTTTCCCTTTTGATTCCAGCTTTTCCTTACAGTCAACACACCACTTCGCATAAGGAATCAACTCTAATCGTTTCTCAGATATCTCTTCACCGCATTCAATACAAAAACCATATTCTCCATTCTCAATCCTCTCAATCGCCTCATCAACCTCTTTTATCTGCTCCCTCTCCCTTTCACCAAGCTCCAATATCACCTGACGGGAATAGGTTCTGCTGGCATCATCATTTATATCAGGCACATCACCATCAACCTCTTCATGGCTATACTGCCTACTCTTTTCCACCTCTCCAACCAATTCCTTTCTTATATCCAACAGCTTTTTCTTAAAATATTTTAACCTATCCTTTTTCATATCTCCCTTTTAACTCCTTTCTTTAAGCTCAATTTTTCGCCGCATCATGAACCTTCTTAATTGATGAATCAAAAACTATAGCAGGGGCATCACCCCACAATCTCTCAAGACCATAAAACCTTCGTGTCTCCTCATAAAAAATATGGATAATTACATCGTTATAATCCAAAAGAACCCATCTCCCGCTTTCATAACCCTCTATATGATGACACCTGATGCCCCTATTATCCATCTCCTCCATTATGGCATCGGCAATTGCCTGAACCTGACGGGACGATGTGCCGCTGCATATCATAAATATATCGGCAATAGAAGATAATCCCCTTATATCATAGACAACAATATCCAAAGCCTTTTTATTAACCGCAGCACTATAACTTAAAAATGCCTTATCTTTTAATTTCAGTTTTTGTCTCCTTACTTATAAAGCCTGTTTTTATTAATATACTCCTCTACAAATTCTGGTAAGAGGTATTTTACAGTCATGCCATTTTTAACCCTTCTCCTAATATCTGTTGACGATATATCCAGTGCAGTCGTTTCAACAGGATATATAAAATGTTTAGAACCGATTATATATAATCTCGGAGATTTTCCAAAGGGATTTTTTCTGTCTATCTTAAATTTTACATTTTTATATTTTTTAGCAGCAGTATCATTAAGTACATTAAAAAGGTCATCCACTATATAACCAGGACGTGTAGTAACAATAAAATCGCAATTTTTTAGCAGTCTGACAGCATCCTTCCATGTAAATATCTCTTTAAATGCATCAACCCCTACAATAAAATAAAACTTATTTTTTACTGAACCCTTATTAAAACTATTTCTCAGTTCGTTTACTGTATCAATTGTGTATGAGTATCCATCCCTTTCAATTTCAATAGTCGACACTGTAAACCTCGGATTTGAGAGTGTTGCAAGCATTGTCATTATCAGCCTATGATACACATTTGTTATCTTTTCTTTCTTCTTATGGGGTGGAATAAATGTGGGCATAAATATCACCCTATTCATTTTAAAAACCTCTGCAATCTCCTCTGCAGAGTTCAGATGACCATAATGTATCGGGTCAAATGTCCCACCCATTATTCCTATACGCATAAATTCAGTGTTAGTGATTAGTGTCAGTATCAGTATCGATAGTATTCTTGCTGACACTGTTCACTGACACTGACACTGTTTTATTCCCTTATCTGTCCGTCTCCAAAGACAATATACTTGGTTGATGTCAGTTCCTCTAATCCCATAGGACCTCGGCAGTGGAGCTTCTGCGTGCTAATCCCCATCTCTGCCCCAAGCCCGAACTGTCCGCCGTCTGTAAACCTTGTAGATGCATTTACAAAGACCGATGCTGCATCAACCTCTCTTAAAAATTTCCATGCATTATTATAATTCTTTGTTACAATCGCCTCTGAAAGCATTGAGCCGTGCCGTGTTATATGCTCTATTGCATCATCAATACTATCTACAACCTTTACAGAGAGTATCAAATCCAAATATTCTGTATCCCAATCATCATCAGTTGCATCCTTAATATCAGAAACTATTGCCTTTGTCCTCTGGCATCCCCTTATCTCAACATTTGCATCTTTAAATCTCTTTATCATAGACGGCAGAAATGAACCGGCAACATCCTTGTGGACAAGAAGGGTCTCCATCGCATTACACACACTCGGACGTTGAACCTTAGCATTAAAGGCTATTTTCTCTCCTATTTCTAAATCCGCCTCACTATCTATGTAAACATGGCATAACCCTTTATCATGTTTTATAACCGGTATTGTAGAATTCTCAACTACACTCCTGATAAGGCTATGCCCCCCCCTCGGTATGATAAGGTCAATATAGGCATCCAGCTTAAGCATCTCAAATATTGCCTCTCTCTCAGGGACATCAATAAGCTGAATGGAATTATCAGGCAGTCCCTTAGAACTCCCTCCCTCTGAGAGAACCTTTGCAATTGCTATATTTGAGTTTATTGCCTCTGAGCCACCCCTTAAAATCACTGCATTACCTGATTTTATACATAGTGATGCGGCATCTGCAGTTACATTTGGTCTTGATTCATATATTATTCCTATAACACCAAGCGGTGTCCGTATCTTACCTATCTGAAGGCCATTAGGCCTCCTCCACATCCTGACAACCTCACCTACAGGGTCAGGTAGCGCCACTATCTCCCTTAAACCCTTTGACATATCCTTTATCCTCGCAGCATTCAAAGTAAGACGGTCTATCATTGCTGGAGAGAGCTTTTTTCCCTTTGCATATTTTATGTCTTTTAAATTGGCTTCAACAATAAAACTGGTTCTCTCCTCCAACAAATCTGCCATTGCTATCAGAGAATCATTTTTAATCTTTGTAGAAATGTTGGACAGCTTCCTTGAAGCAGCCTTTGCCTTCTGTGCAATTTTTAAAATTTTCTCTTTCATAGAATTAAAATAAACAAAAACCTGAACACGAATAACACGAATGGACTAATTACACCAATAGTTGATAACAGAAAAAATTTTAGTTTTTATTCGTGCCATTCGTATATTCGTGTAATTAGTGTTCCAGAGATTTTATACTTTCATAGAATCACGAGATTGTCCCTGTGTATAGCCTCATCAACCATCTTATATCCAAGTATTTCTTCAATCTCTGAACTGCGCTTACCCTTAATTTTTTTTAGCTCATTTGAACTATAATTTACAAGTCCCCTTGCAAACTCCCTATTGCGGCTGTCAATACAGCTAACCATATCACCGCTCTTAAACTTACCTTCTATCTCTAAAATACCTGACGGCAAAAGGCTCTTACCATCTGCAATAAGAACATTCTTCGCACCGTTATCCACCCTTACCTTTCCCTTAGATTTAAGGGTATAGGCAATCCAGTATTTCTTACTGCCAAGTTTATCCTCCTCAGGCAGAAATAATGTCCCAACCTCTTCTCCTTTTATTACAGCCTCTATTATACCATTCACCTTTCCACCAACTATAACAGTTGGTATTCCAGAATGAGACAACCTCTTTGCAGCCTGAATCTTTGTCACCATCCCGCCTACACCAGTAGCAGATCTGCTGTCGCCTGCCATTACCTCAATCTCATTGGTTATTTTCTCTACAACAGGTATCAATTCTGCTGTTGGGTCTAACTTAGGGTCAGCACTGTATAACCCCTTCACATCTGAAAGTATTATCAGCAAATCTGCCTCTATTAAGTTTGCCACCATGGCAGACAGTGTATCATTATCACCAAACTTTATCTCATCAACAGCTACAGTATCATTTTCATTTATTATTGGTATAACCTTGTAAGAGAGAATAGTAAGAATTGTGTTTTTTGCATTAAGGTATCTTATCCTATTGCTTAAATCATCATGGGTAAGGAGAATCTGGGCTACATTAAGCCCTTCCCTCTTGAAATACCTTTCATATTTTCCAATCAGATGGCTTTGACCGATTGCTGCTGCAGCCTGCTTGTGAGGTATATCCACTGGAGTTTTTTTAAGGTTTAATTCCTTCACCCCTGCAGCAATAGCACCTGATGAAACAAGAATCGTTTCATGTCCTGATTTATGGAGGGTTGAAACCTGCCGGGTAATTTCTTCTATGACAGTATCATCAAGTCCACTTCTGTCAGGAGTGGTAAGAACCCCGCTTCCAATCTTAATTACAATCCTACTGACTTTTTTTAATACTTTTTTTCTATTCACCTTATTGTCTTGTCCTATCTGCTTCAGCTTCAAACAGCATATCAGCCATATTGTTTACTAACTGATTAATACCCCCACCGGTAACAGCCGAGATAGAAAATATTTCTATACCCATATCTCTGAATTTACTTTTAACTTTATCAAACCTTTTCTTCGCCTCAGGGATATCAACCTTATTACCGACCACCATCTGTGGTTTTGATGCAAGCTCAGGGCTGAACTGAAGGAGTTCCTCATTAATTATCTTAAAATCATTAATGGGGTCTCTCCCCTCCCCTGCCGACATATCAATAAGGTGAATGAGTATCTTTGTCCTCTCAATGTGCTTTAAAAACCTTATACCGAGCCCCTTCCCTTTATGTGCCCCCTCAATAAGCCCGGGTATATCCGCCACTACGAAGGATTTATACTCTCCCACCCTGACAACGCCTAAATTTGGTGTCAGTGTTGTAAATGAATAATCTGAAATTTTTGGTTTTGCTGCTGATATTTTTGATATGAGTGTTGATTTTCCTGCATTTGGAAAACCAATTATACTGATGTCAGCAAGGAGTTTTAGTTCTAAATAAAGCCATTTCTCTTCTCCGGGCAGGCCTTTTTGTGCCTTCCGAGGAGCCCTGTTTGTAGAAGACTTAAATCTTGTATTTCCCCTTCCGCCCTTGCCCCCCTTTGCTACTATTAATGACTTGCCGTCTTCATTTAGGTCTTCTAAAATTAATTCAGTATCTGTATCTTTTATTATCGTGCCGACAGGAACCCTTATACTGCAATCCTCTCCATCCTTCCCGTGTTTTTTGCTCCCCTCTCCGTGTCCCCCTCTATCAGCCCTGTAATGCTGTTGATACCTAAGGTCAATCAATGTATGAAGGTTTCTATCCGCTGTTATTATTACATCCCCGCCATCCCCGCCATCTCCGCCATCAGGTCCGCCTCTTGGAATATATTTCTCTCTGCGAAAACTTACACAGCCCCTTCCACCATCCCCGCCCTTAACATATATTTTTGCTTCATCAATAAAGCTCATAGCTCATGGCTCATAGCTGATAGCTCATAGAAAAAAACCATAAACCCTGAACCATGAACTATGAGCTATACTGCATATACACTTACCAGCTTCTTGTCTCTGCCCTTTCTCTCAAACTTCACAACACCATCTATCTTTGCAAATATAGTGTAGTCTACACCAAGCCCGACATTCTCTCCGGGATAAAACTTTGTTCCTCTCTGTCTTACAATAATGCTGCCGGCAGAAACTATCTGACCCCCGTATCTCTTAACGCCAAGCCTTTTTCCAATACTGTCTCTTCCATTAGATGTGCTGCCCTGACCCTTTTTATGTGCCATAATCTACCTCCAAAAAATTTAATACACTATTTAGAACCTTTAGTTTTTGCAGTTTTAGCAGTTTTAGTAGTCTTTGTTGTCTTCTTTTTCGCTGTCTTTGTTACTGTCCCTGAAGTTGCACCGGTGATTGCACCGGAAGCAGCTCCGCTGATTGTCCCGGAAGCAGCATTAGTAATCGTTCCTGAAGCTGCATAAGTTACAGCCCCTGATACTGCAGCATTTCCGCCAATTGAGATTATCTTTACAGAGGTAAATGGCTGCCTGTGCCCCTGTGTCTTCCTGTAATTTTTTCTCCTTTTCTTCTTAACAATACGAATCTTCTTTGAATTGCCCTGCTCAACTATCTCACCGATAACCGGCATCCCTTTTATTTCGGGCTTTCCAAAGTTAGCCTCTTTATCATTAACCATGAGGACATTATCAAAACTGACCCTATCCCCTTTACCCCCTTTTACCTTTTCAAACCTTACAGTCTCTCCTAATGATACCTTATACTGTTTACCGCCTGTCTTAACTACTGCATACATGATATAATCCTCCATCCATAATTAAAAACCTCCTTCCTCCCCTAACGAGACAGGTGAGTGTGGAGGTCTATTTTGCTATAAACTACAATGCCCACGATTTTCGTGGGCTTATGTATAAAATATCATGATTTTTATTTATATGTCAAGACTTTTTCGGCTGACAACACTATTTTCTGACATTATTTTCTGAAAAATGATAGTATAAAAAATTGTCCCTAAACAAACTCAATCAACCTTCAAATTATACTTTTTCATCATCCTGTAGATTGTCATTCTTGGAATACCTGCCTTCTCCGCTGCCTTTGTTATATTATTGCTATTTTTCTTTAAAAGTTCAATAAGATAATCCTTCTCAAAAGATGAGAGCCATTCCTTCTTTGCATCTTTAAAAGAAAGACCCTGTTCCCCCTTAACAAAGTCTGCTTGTGCAGGTATGAGAGATTGAGGGAGATGTCCCTGAGCCTTAATATTATCAGGAAGGTCATTAGCGGTTATATAACCTCCATCAGAAAGGGAGACTCCCCTTTCAATAACATTCTGTAATTCCCTTATATTTCCGGGCCAGCTATACTTTTTTAGTATTTCTATTGCAGCCTGAGATATTTCTTTAATATGCTTTTTACCGGCAACTTGGTCATTTTTTATAAAGAAATTACAGAGAAGCGGTATATCATCTATCCTTTCCCTTAAAGGGGGGAGTGTAATGGAAATGACATTCAACCTGAAAAACAGGTCCTCCCTGAACTCCTTTTCTTTTATAGCACCTTCAAGGTCTTTATTTGTAGCGGATATTACCCTTATATCAATATCTATGAGGTTCCTGCCCCCAACCCTCCTGACCTGCCTCTCCTGCAATACCCTTAGAAGCTTTGCCTGAAGATTTGGTGTAAGCTCGCCTATCTCATCAAGGAATATTGTCCCGCCATTTGCAGTCTCAAACATACCCTGCCTTGATGCATGGGCACCTGTAAATGAACCCTTTTCATGGCCGAACAGTTCAGACTCAAGCAGATTCTCCGGCAGAGATGCACAATCTACAGGGACAAAAGGCATCCCTGCCCGCTCGCTATTTGCATGAATAGAACGTGCAATCAATTCCTTCCCTGTTCCGCTCTCACCCAATAATAGGATATTGGATTCTGTCTTTGACACCCTCCTGACCATATCGAGGACATCCTTAATTTTCTGACTCTGCCCGATGATATTATCAAACTTGAAATGGTCATATAGCTGCTTTTTTAAATTTTTATTCTCCTCTGCAAGCCTCTTCTGTGTAAGAGCCCTTTCTACTGTAATCTTCAACTGGTCTGCAGTAAAGGGTTTTTGCAGATAATCAAAGGCACCGCTCTTTACTGCATCAACTGCGGATTCTATGGTTGCAAAGGCAGTAAATAAAACTACAATACCGTCGGGATTCTCACCCTTTATCTCCTTTAGTAATTCAAGACCGCTTTTACCCGGCATCTTTAGGTCTGTTATAATCAAATCAGGCAGTTTCTCTCTTACAATCTTTATAGCCTCCTCACCGTTTGAGGCAGTAATACACTCACACCCAAGATTTTTCAAAATCCTGGAGCAGTTCTCAAGCATATCCATCTCATCATCTATTACGAGAATTGTATCCGACATAAAATTAACATACAACGGACAACTAACAACTTACAACTATTATTTGTCGTTAGTTATAAGTTTATTTTTTGATAAAATCTGGATTCTGTCTCAATATCTCCTCATATTCTCTCTGCATCCCAAGTTTATAATAGGACTTTGCAAGATAGAATTGCATCTCTTTTAAATCCCTGTTTATAGCCCTTCCCCTTTCAAAAATAGATACTGCATCTTTATACATCCCCTTTACATAATATTCATATCCAGCCTCAAAATAGGCAAATCCAAGATATGGGTCAAATGGGTTCTCCATCTCTGCCATTCTATATTCCTCAATCTCTCTATCAAATAAATTCTCAGAGTGATACAACCTGCCTTCTATTATATGCCCTCTCCCTTTAAAATAAGTTAGGAGTTGGGAGTTGGGAGTTGGGAGGATTGAAGTGGGTAATTCCCTGAACTTACTCAATTCTCTGAAGTTCTGAACTGCAGACTCTGAGCGCCTCCATATATATTTGGGTGCCGAGAATTCAATATACGGCTTATCATCTATATTTAATTCTGCTCCTTCTGTAAATTTTGAAACACCTTTCTCATCCATTATAAAAAAACTCATAAAGGCAAATGGGTTATCTCTCTCTACAATATCAGAAATCACACCTTCCTGCCTCATCTTATCCTGCAATTGTTCCATATCTATCTTCAAAGGGGACTCTGAGCCAAGGAGGAGGAGTGTCGGCTTAACGCTGTTTATATCTCCATACCAGACAGTAACATGAGGGAAAACTTTTGAAAATGTAGCCATTATGACCTTCAAATCTTCTGTTGAAAGCTGGTATAGCGGAAGCCACTGTGCCATTAAACCACCATCTTTCAATCTGTCCTTGCTATTCTGATAATGCTCCTTTGAATAGAGATTGCCTGTCCCTGCACTGTCAGGCTGAAAGAGGTCTGATATGATTATATCGTATTTATTCTTTGTCATGAGTATATAGTTTCTCCCATCCCATATAGTAAGCCTAAGTCTCGGGTCTTTTAATATATTATGATTTTCCTTCTCAAAAAGCCCTGCCGCATCCACAACACCCGGGACTATCTCAACACACTCAATATTCTTAACAGGATGCTGTCCAACGGCACCGACTGTTATACCTGAACCGAGTGATATAACAAGGACATCATCAGGTTTATTATGGAGGAGCAATGGTATATGACCAAATCTCACAGCTACATCGCCGCTTGTGGCAAGGGAATAGTTATTTACCATCAGTGTCCGAAAACGGGTGATGTCATCTTCTATTACCTTTACTGTTCCGCTTACATCCTCTTTTGAAAAAATTATATTCCCATTAATACTATAGCCAATCCCCATATTGACACCTGCCGTTGCAATCTTTCCGAATACGGCTAAAATCATAATAGCAGAAACCATGCCTGACCATTTAAGCCCATTTATCCCGGTAGGACTCTTAGAAATAATAATAATTCCTATTATTAGATTTATAAATGAAACAAACAAAATGCTTTTTTGCACACCAAGAAATGGAATGAGTATAAAACCTGCCATAAAAGAACCAATAATACTCCCTATGGTATTTACAGAATATACATCCCCTATCTTTCTCCCCAAAAAATTCAAATTATCTGTGTAGAGCCTTCCAATAAGGGGAAAGGTCAGCCCCATAAGAAGTGTTGGTATTATCATTACTATCAGATTAATAACGAAGGTTATAAGTATATTCTTCTGCCATGTCATATCATTAAATAATGAGCTGATATTATTAATACCAGATGACAGCCACTGGAAAAATATTATACTCAATAAGGCACATGCTCCTATTAAAAATTCTATAATGCCGAATACCCTTATCAAGTCCATATCCTGCCGCCACTTTAAAAGTTTTGTAAAGATAAGACTCCCTATGGCTATGCCAATTAAAAACACAGTCAATATATTGCTGAATAGATATACTGTTGAATAAAATATAAGAGAAAATGCCCTTGTCCATAGTATTTCATAAGATAGCGATGTAAATCCTGAGAGGCCGAAGAAGAAAAGTAACAGGAGTTTTGGAGTTGAAGAGTTCAGGGGTTCAGGAGTTTTTGTCTTTTGTCTTTTGTCTTCTTGCTTCTTGCTTCTTGCTTCTAATTCCTGGCTGCTGACTGCTGACTGACGACTGCTGACTATTAATGCCACAATCCCTACTGCAATATTTATAAACACAGCCAATAGGGTTGTATTTTTAACACCAATAGTTGCTATTAACATATAGCCTGTTATGAAGCATCCAATAACTGCCCCCAATGTATTGACAGCATAGATAATGGCTACATTCCATCCCAATTCCTCTATTTTATGAATAAAAAATCTGCTCAATATAGGGAGTGTCCCTCCCATAAGTGTGGTAGGGACAAAGAGTATAAAAAAAGAGATAAAAAATCTTATAACGTTAGAAGAAAAAGCTGAGGGTGTAATATTTCCAAGAATTGAAATGTAAAAACTGTCTGATATATTTATTAAAAACGGGACACCAAGGGCAGAGATGCCTATGCACAGTTCAAGGATCGCATAAAGCATGAGAGGGGATTTGATTAAGATTGCGGATTGTGGATTGCGGATTGCGGAATCTGAATTCTGAATTTTATCTGCAATCCTCCCGAATATAAAACTCCCTGCGGCAAGCCCTGCCATAAAGGTGGTAAGGACGGTACTTATGGCATAGGTTGTATTGCCGAAAAGAAGGGTAAAAACCCTTGTCCAGACTATCTCATAAATAAGCCCGCTTATGCCTGAGGCAAAAAAGAGGAATAGGATTAATTTTCTCATCACCTTTTCTAAATTGAATTATGATTTTATAGTATAACCCAAGAGATGGTGAGGGTGGAAGCAGGAAATTTAAAATGTGGCGTCAATAACTTTCACATCCAGCGAAATTTAACTGATGGTGAGCGCTCTTCGGGAAGTGTGGCAGATTTGTCGGATAAATGGAAATTAGTATTTTACGCTTACTTTTTATTCCTCTTTTTATATCCCGCCTGTGATTCTGCCACCATTGGCAGACCTTCTTTTCTTGTCACACTGACTTCCCTGTGTCTTCTTAAGACACGCGATATTTCTGTCAAGAGAGAGATATCCTCCTCTGGAACTCCTTCCAATAACCTTAACAACTCCCAGAGATTTTCTCTCTGCATACTTTCATAAACATCTTTTGGTGCAAGGCTGACCAATCTCCATGTGGCTTCATCCATAAAGAAGCGGTCAAGTGGCAAAGAAAGACACTCGGCAAATCTAATAAGAACATTTAAGGAGGGGAGTTGTTCACCCCGTTCTATCTTCCCTATATAGGTGTAGTCCACTCCTGCCATTTTAGCCATGCCCTTCTGGGTAAGCCCCTTCCTCTGCCTCAAATCCCGCAACCTTTTTCCTATCTGTTTTTTTATCATTTCTTTTACATCAGGAACTGCTCTTAGCACAATTCAAAATATCCCTTTTCTATTTCATTGTCAATGAGAAGATAGGCAAAATAATATTATCCTTTTTTGCTTGACAATATAGAATATTTGTCCTATTTTAACCAATAATAAATATGGACAAATACCTGCCTCAAAGACTCGAAGACTCAAAGAAAAAATTATTCTTTATTCCTTTGCGCCTTTGTGTCTTGGTGGCTATTTAATTTTCTATACATGGACAAAATAGGGTTTCTAAGAGGACTCAGCACCTCAAAATATTTTTCCCTTCTAAAGAATAGTGAGCTAAAATTATATATTCTGCTCCTTGTAAACTCTACAGACACAGATGCGCCTGAAAGAATAGAGCTTGAGCAGATAGAGAGGGCAAATGGAAAAAGTCTTGATTCTGCTGAACTAAAGTCCATGATGAATTCTCTTGAAAGATATGGGCTTGCCATCATGGATGGGATTATAGAGGGGCATGGTGGTAAGAATGGTAAAATGATATTCAGACTACAAAGGCCTGTCTTCGTATAACAAACATAGATAGAAGAGGATAAAATGGCAGAAGAAGTGGTATGTCCGGAATGTAAGAAGCCTTCATATACAGCAAGCATTCATGAACCATCTCCATGTCCATACTGCGGGTTTGTCTTTTATAAGGAGGAAAGAAAGATGAAAAGAACCATACTCGCAATTGATGACGATACTTCTATCCTTGGTTTCATTGCAAACATGCTGACCGACTATGACTATGAAGTCAAAACAGCCACAAATGGTCTTGAGGGCTTAAAGATGATAGAGAGTGCCCGATATGATCTGATAATAAGCGATATAAATATGCCTGTAATGGATGGGATAGAGTTTTACAGGGAACTTATCAATAAGACCCCATCTATGAAAGGTAGGGTTATATTCATCACAGGCAATATGGAACCCGAAACAGAAAAGTTTATACAAGAAACAGGTGCAAGGTGGTTATCTAAACCACTCAATATTGCCGAATTTTTGAGGGCTATAAATGACTCAGGAAAATAAATCCTTTTTGCCACAGATTTACAAAGACCTTAAAAAGATTTGAAATTTTAAATTTGAGATTTGAGATTTTTATGAGTCAGTGAAAGTCTGTGGCTAAAATTTTAATTATAAAAAGTCTACTCTGCCATGACAGGTAATAACACTGTAAAGGTAGTCCCCTTTGATACCTCGCTATCTACCCTTATCTCACCTCCATGCTCCTTTATTATACCGTAGCTTATAGACAGCCCAAGACCTGTCCCCTTTCCAATCTCTTTTGTGGTAAAGAACGGGTCAAATATTTTTCCTATGTATTCATGGGGTATCCCATCGCCTGTATCTGAAATGTTAATACTTAAACACTTTCCGTTACCTTGTCCATTTCCTGTTGGATAATAGCCATCTGCTTCTGAATTTTGAACATTATATCTTGTCTCAATCTTGATTTTCCCACCGCTTTTTGTTGCATCCATTGCATTATGAACAATATTTAAGAATACCTGCTCCAGCCCCCCGCTGCTGCCAAATACAAAGGGCAATCTCATGGCAAGATATTTCTCCATAGTTATGCCCTTCGCTGTTATAGAAGCCTCCACAAACATCAAAACCTTTTCCAAAATTTTATTTATATCCTGAGATTTAAACTCATGCGATGACTCCCGTGAGAATGAAAGGAGGTTTCCTGTTATCTTTGAGACCCTCATGGCATGGTGCATCATTGTGTCCAGATCCTTAACAATCTTTTCCGGAATATCACCATTCTTATTTTCCATCTTTAAACACTCTATCCTGTTGACTATGATGCCTATCGGATTATTTATTTCATGTGCAACCCCCGCCGCCAGAAGTCCGAGTGATGCCATCTTCTCGGAGTGAATCAACTGTTTTTCGTAATCCTCCATCTTCTTTGTCTTCTCCTCCACCTTCTCCTCAAGAGTGCGGCTGTATTTTTTAAGTTTTTCTGCCATGTTGTTAAATTCAACGGCTACATCTTCAACCTCATCTCCACTTTTAATATCCAATCTATAGTCTAAATTGCCTTTGCCAATCAACTGAACTCCCCTCTTGAGTCTTGAGAGGGGATTTGTAAGCATCTTTGAAATGATAATCCCCATGAGCACAGTCAGCAATATTGATGAAAGGACGGTAATTAAAAATAGCTTTTCAAAATCCTTTGCCCCTCCAGAGATGAGATTCTTAGGATACATCTGAATAATCGTATAGTAAAAATTTTTGTCCATCTCGCTTGGGAAAACAGGCATATATGCAAACATATTCTTATCATCATCCATAATCACACCTGCTTTCCCTGATAATATCTGAGAGACAACCTCCTTGGAATACACCTCACCTATATTTTCAGGTGTATCACTTGGAGTCAGCAGATTCTCCTCAACCTCCCATTCGGGATTGAAGAAATAAAAACCTTTATTATTGACAAGAAAAACCTTGAATGCCCTGTCCATTATAGACATCTTCACAGTATTGTAGATATGCTTCCCCATCACATCAATATATATCATCCCCATCCATTTCCCATTCCTGTTATATACAGGTGTAATATAACGCATCAGTGCAATATTTGAAAGATTTAAGCCCTTGACCACATAACTCCTTAAAGGCAGAGAGGCAATCTCACCATTGGATAATTCGGCTGCCATCCTGAAATACCCGCTCTCCCTCTGGTTATGCAGACTCTTCCAAGGGAGTATAATAGGGCGGCTCATGTCATATACCACAAGAACAATCTCGTCCCCATCCCGCGACAAAAAACCTGCCTGTAAATAGACATTCTTCTGCTCTATGAGGTTGGAAAATTCTTTCTCAAGAAGGGTCCTCCAGTAGGTAAAAGAGGCAATGTCATTAAACTCCATAGCGTCCAGAAGATACTCCAGTGGTGCTGAAGATTTCAGATAAAGGAGATCACCCTTCGCATTTTTTAAATGATTATCCATATCCTTACCCATAGCAAACACATTTAGATACATCTTTCTTAAGGTATCATCTATAAGGGAGTTTCTTGTGGATTTTATGCTATTGTAACCAAAGTATCCGATGGGCAGGATTGCTGCTAACATCAGGGAAAGGAATATCTTGTTCTGGATTCTGGAAAGGAAATTGATTTTCATAATTCAGTGATTAGTGTCATTGTCATCTGTTAGTATCAGTCATTAAATTACCGATTGCTGGTTACTAACCCTGCCTTCTGACACTGTCACTGACACTATTTGTGGCGGTCATTTCATAATCCCTAACACACCTGAATCCTATTATATGGCTAACCCCTTTTGGATTAACACCATCCCTGCTTGCACTTCGCGCCTTAGGTGAAAGGTCAACCCATGAGCCTCCCTTTACTACCTTCTCCCCCTTTTCAGCTATAAACCAGCTATCTGTCCACTCTCTCACATTGCCGCCCATGTCATGGACACCATATGGGCTCACATCCCCCTTAGCAGTGCCAACAGGAATTCCTGTCGTTACATTGCAGATCCCATCCTCTATATTTTCCATAATAGATTCTGCTGTACTGGTAAGTGCAGGGTCATATTTATTCCCCCACGGAAAAATCCTTCCGTCAGTCCCTCTTGCGGCCTTCTCCCATTCCTCCTCGGTTGGGAGCCTTTTTCCTGCCCATTTTGCGTATGCCTTAGCATCATACCAGCTCACATACAGGACAGGGTTATTAGCCTTTCCCGGCGGATACTTGCCTTTATTCCATCCCCTCGGGACAGGGTGTCCTGTGACATCTATAAATTTTTTATACTGGGCATTCGTTACTTCGTATTTATCAATATAGAAGGATTTAACAAAGACTTTCCTTTTTGGTTTTTCCTTTTCAAATAAATACCCCTCAATTCCGCCTCTCTTCCCATAAACCTTCTTTATTTCCATTAGCTCATCCTCGTTACTCCCCATTATAAATTCTCCCTCGGGTATATAAACCATTGCCTCTGTATCTATTGACTTGCCTTCACCGCCTCCATGCCCTCCATGGGAATATGCAGAGGACAGAAGACAGAAGACAGAAGTCAGAAGTAAGAAGCAAGAAGTCAAAATTAAGGAAATTCTTACATCTTGAATCTTGAATTTTGAATCTTGAACCTTTTTATTCATTATCCCTCACCTCCTATTAAATTAAACCTAATCTTTTCCCCTTCCTTTTCAGCCTTAAAGATATAAGCATGTTTTTTTACCTCTCTTTTATCAGTAAAACTTACCTCACCTGTTATACCCTTAAAATCTCTTATACCTGACAGTGAATCCCTTATATGCGACGGCCTCATGGATTTTGTTTTCTGTAATGCTTCAGCCACTATCATCACTGCCTCATAACCCAGAGCTGCTATCCTGTTAGGATTTTCCCCTGTCTTTTTCTTGTAAGATTCAACAAATTTTTTAATATGCGGAGAATTAGAATTGCCATAGAAACCTGAATAAACTATCGTTCCAAGAACAGCATCCTTACCCTCTTTCAGAAAATTATCAATGTAAAGGTCCTCTCCTCCTATTAAAGGCACCTTAATGCCTTGTTTTCTCATCTCTCTGATTATCTTTATTCCTTCCACCGGGTCACCTGTATAAACAACTGCTTCAGGAGATTTTGATTTTATCTTTCCAATCTGGGATTCTATGCTTGAGTCTTCTTTGGAGATGTTCGCAGTAGTTTCAGACCAAAGAAAGCAATCTTCCACTATTTCACCTCCTTTGTTTAATATTGACCCCTTGAATAGCGCTGTAAGGGTTATAGAATAATCATTGGTCACTGATGAAAAAAGTGCAAACTTTTTTATGCCAAGTTTACTAATGCAATAAGCAATAAGCTCATCAACAGCAGTATCATCAGGGAGCGTAGTCCTGAACATATACGGACCTGAATCCCCTATCCTCCTCCTTGTTCCGGCAGAGACAAGGATAGTCTGCTTGTCATTCAATATCTTGGTTGCACCGAATGTAACCTCATTCGTAGCGCTGCCGATAATAGCCGCTACACCCTCCCCTATAAGATTATCAACCGCACTAAGGGTTCCATTCATGGTGCTGCCTGTATCATAATGAACAAGTTCCACAGACTGCCCATTAATACCGCCTGAAGTATTTATCTCATCAACTGCAAGCTGGGCACCCTTAAGTGTTTTTAGACCATATTCAGATAGCTCACCTGTTTCAGCCCCCAGTACACCTACCTTCATTTTTCTAAGAGGCTCTGCAGAAATCTGAGCCTCACTTTTCTTTTCAAAATCAACCTCTGCTGATACCTTCTCACTTACATCCTTGGTAGCAACCTTCTCTCCAGATACAGCCCATTCCCTTTCCCTCTGCTCCCTCTTTAAATCTATCTCACTCTTTTCCTCTTCCTTTTTACAGCCAGATAATATTAAAACGATAAATAATGAAAAAATTAAAAATTTTTTATAATTTCCTTGCAACATTTTATCCCCTTGTGTTATATTTCTCAAATCTGAATTTAATTTGGATATTATATCACAATTTTAAACTGTCAACATAATTTAAACTTATAGGCAGTTGTGAAATAGCCAAAAGTTGAAATGTCATGCTGAACTTGTTTCAGCATCTCGTAATAACATCCTGAATCAAGTTCAGGATCAGAGACCCTGAAATGAATTCAGGGTGACAAAACGGGTATTTCGTAACTCCCTAAACTTAAGGAGGTGTATATATGAAGTTTTTTTCTTTTTTAGTAGCAGTTGCAGTATTTGCAATTGTATCAATCTCAAATGCCGCTGATGATATGGTTCTAATACCGGGGGGCAAATTTTTATATGGAGAGGATAAGAAAAAGATAGAAGTAGGTGATTTTTATATTGATAAATACGAGGTAACAAATGCCCAGCTCAAGAAATTTAAATCTGAGCATACTTTTCCTGCAGGAAAAGAGGATTTTCCTGTAGTTGAGATTTCTTACTTTGATGCTGAGGAATACTGCAAAGGTGCAGGGAAGAGGATTCCTAAGGCGGAGGAGTGGGAGAAGGCTGCAAGGGGGACAGATGGAAGGATATATCCGTGGGGAGATAAATTAGATGGTAAAAAGGCAAACACAAGCGAGGCAGGAAGGAACGGACCTGTAAAGGTTGGGTCATTTGAAAAAGGGAAGAGCCCTTATGGGGTTTATGACATGTCGGGTAATGTATGGGAGTGGGTAGATGCATGGGAGAGTAAAAAACAATACAGAATCGTAAGAGGAGGTTCTTATTTTGAGGGTGAGGATTTAAATAAGACAACCTCTACCCTTATGAGTATACCCGACGATATGCATGAATATATTGGTTTTAGATGTGCAAAGGATAAATAAATATACCGAGGTTAAGGTTGAGGGTAAGAGAATATAAATCTTATCCTTGGCCTTAACCACCATGTATGAAAAAAATATCCATCATTTCAAGCATCATCGGTGTGGTGATTATCGCCCTTTCTATTTATGTTTTTAAGCCGCATTCACCAAGCCCTAATAAAGAAGTAAAAAGTTTTGCACTGCCATCCCCGCAAGACCTTATTAAAGATGAGGAGACAGGACTTCTGGCTGTTAAGGATGTAATAATGATTACATTTACAGGCGGCACAGATCAATCTACAATTGATGATATTATTAAGAATATTAATGGAAAGATAATAGGTTACGACAAGGGGTACAATCTTTATCAAGTAAAAATAGAAGGGGCTAACTTAAATGATATTAAATCAAAGAGACTGGAACTAATGACCAAGTACCGTCAAATAGAGATGGCTGCAATTCACACTGTATCTGCAGCAAAAAACCCCGGCTGGCCAAGTAAAGATAATTATTCTCCTGACACACAACTTCCTTCAATGACAAAACCAGAATGATATTTGAATGTATAGGAAATTATATATTCGCAGATTGCCGCAGATTAAAACAAAATATTTTTTTAGAAATCTGTGAAAATCTGTGTAATCTGTGGTTTCATTAAGTCTTTGTTCTTCTGGTTTTACAGGGTTTTTAAATATTCAATAATATCTTTCCTGTTTTCATCAATGGACATCTCAGGAATCTTGGGCATATCCCTCTTAAAATTTTTCTTAAGTTCCTGTGCTATAGGGTCGTCGCTATTCAGTATCTTTTTAGGGTCTATGAGCCATTTCTCAATCCATTCTATACTTCTCCGTTTTGTTACATCCTTTAAGCCAGGACCAATTAAAACCTGCTCCGTTGTCTTATGGCATTGCCGACATTTCTTTTTAAACAACTCTTCACCCAACATGGCATCACCAGCATAGGATAATAATGGAAATATCAATCCATAGGTGAGAAAAAGGGGAAATGATAAAGTTCTGACAGTATGGCAAAAACCTTTTTCTGAACGACTTTTATTCAAGCAATACCGCCTTCATACCCATGCCTCCGCTCATCCAGTCAATCCTCCCCTTTGCATTTGGTATATATTTCAATATAATCTCCTTTGCCTTCTTGCTATCTGCAAAAGAGACATTCTTGGCTGAAGCTGAATCACCGCTTACCTTAAAACCTATCTCTACCTTTATATCGTTTACATTGTCAACCTTAAAATTCGTTACTATCCATTCACCCTTGCCAAGATTAACAAGTTCTTCCTTTATCTTATCAGCAGAAGATGCCTTTTTTTCTGTCTTCTTTTCCGCCTTCTTCTCCATGGAATTTATATTGGCAATAACAAATTTTTGCAGTCTGTCATCTTTAAACTCTTTATCATATATAGTTGCCATAACCCCGGCTATATTTAAAAAATAGTCCCTTTTGTCTGGTTCTGCCTCACCCGCCATTGCATATTCAACCAATGCCTTCACCTCTCCGGGTATATCATCTTTATTGTTCTTTACTATTGCCTTCATCTCTGGTTCATTATTTGATTCAAGGGCATCTATAAACTTTTCTCCAATGCCTGCCTCCTCGGCAGATGATATGCTGCTTATTCCTGAAAATACTAATGCCAAAAAAAATACTGCCAATGCCCTAAAAACTTTTTTAATTTTCATTTTAGCTCCTTAAAGTCTCGCCTTGATGAAACTTTCAACCCCAATTATTTATTAGCCACAGATAAACACAGAAACTAAAAGATTAAGGAGAAAAGGGGGATTTGGAGAATAGGGGAGAAAAATTCCCCCCCCTTTCCCCTTATATGATTTTTTGTCTGTGTAAATCTGTGTCCATCTGTGGTTTCATACATTTTTAAATTAAATTTAAAATACTAAATAAAACTCTCTTTTACCACCCCCTTTATCTTCTCATCTATAAGAACAACAGTATCCTGCTCACCTGTCCATACATATATCCCATCTCCTTTACTGCTTATACTCCCTATATTTAACTCATGCGGTGTCTTATTTCCCTCTTCCCATATCAGAAGTTTTATAGCAGGACTATCAAGCCCGTATGTCTTTAATCCTTCATGCCCCTCTGATATAAATTCTTTTATCTTAAAGCCCCCTATTCTCTGTAAAAAGTCCTTAACCACATTAAAATCAAAATCTGCCTCTCTTGGTTTTATTACCTTCCATTCAAAATCCGGGGTCTTTGCAACAACCATTTCTCTGTCTGGATATTTTACCTCTATCTTATTTACCTTCTCTTCCTCAAAGAACAGTATGCTTCTTTCCCTTAATACCTCTGCATCATCCGGCAGAAGGTCAATCATATTCTCTTCTATGAGGAATATATTGTCCTTCTTCTCCAGCTTAGCAAAATAACCCCTCTTTTTTTTATCCCTATCGCCAATAAATATTGTCTCTGTAGGTGTTTCATCTCCGCTTAGCCAAATTGACAGCTTTGTTTTAACAGGATACAACCCGTATGCCTTTAGGTCCTTAGGTTCTTCATCTATGAACTCCTTTATTTCACTATCCTTGAATTTTGAAACTATTTCTATGATTTTAATCATATCCGCCCTTGCCTTTACTGGTGATACAATTTCCCACTTTCCTTTTTCTTCCATCGGAAGTTCACATTTAATCTTTTTATTATCTTTTACTATTTCTACTTTATCCACCATGTTAGGTTCGGTTCTAAATATTGTCTTATCCCTAAAATAATACAAGCTCTGGTCTGCCTCTGCCCTCGCATCTGCCAATACTCTATAGACCTTCGGGCTTCCCTTTAATATTGCAAATGCAACTCCCTTTGTCGGTGCCCTCTCTCCGAATATAAGTGTATAGGGTTTCAAAGTCTTACCAACCCTTAAAGTAACCTCCAGCTGAGGATTTATAAGGCCAAATTCAGCAAGCCTCTCCTGTGTCGGATTTTCATCCATCACATACTCCGCATCATTCTTTGACTGGGTTATATAGTCTAATGCCTTCTCAACCGCCTTGTTGTCTGCCTTTGCCTTAATAGGTTTTTCTATACGCCATCCATCTTCCCACCTCTGAAGGAGTATTAGGTTACCATCCTTCTTCAATTCCAATTCCAAAACCTCTGAAGGTTTAAATGGAAGGAGCCTCGTTGCCTCTTCTTTTTCTATCTCCTTTTTCTTTGTGGTCTCCACATCGAGATAGAAATACCCCGCAAGGGCTGCAAGGATTATTATCCAGAGAAATGTTTTTTTGAAATATTTCATAACGAAAGTTGCAGGTTGCAAGATGCAAGTTGCAAGATTTGAAAATCGTGATTTATAACATGAAACTTGAAGCTTGAAACTCTTTCATCTCATCCATCTTCTTCTGCTGTATATACCAATGCCTGAGATAAGCACCAGAGAAGGTATAACAATTACAGGTATCCAGAAAATTGCCCTTCCCTGTGCAACTGTGAGGGTTACAGGTGTGTTTTTGGCATCTCTTTTTCTTATGGATATAAGGTCGGCCTCTTCGGCAAGCCATCCTATAGTGTTTAAAAAAAGCTCTCCATTTCCTGCAAGATTGATATTAGTATTATTCGCAAAATCGGAATCACCAAAAGCTATAATTTTGCCGAATTTAAATCTCCCTTCTTTGAGCTTTCCACTCTCGTCAACACCGGCGTCAGATGAACCCTTTACAGGAACAGTTGTTACTGCAGCAATGGATAAAGGCCCCCTCTTCTCCTTACCTTCATCAAAAGATGCCTCTCCGGTTTCGCTCCACTTTTTTAAATCCTTTTCAGCCCAGCTGTTTGGGCCTGTCATGGCAAGCTGATATTGACCTTTCTTTTTATCCTTTTCAATATCAACAGTACCTACAAGATAAAAATATGTTGCAAGATTAAATTCTGATGTCAATGGATGGTCTTTGTCATATTGATATACAACAGGGGTTAATTCATTAGCACCATACACGCGGCTCTGAGTATCAAAGATTACATCGTCGCCCACCTTAAATCCATATCCTGCAAGGAAGTTTTTTATTGTAAGCGGATGCCCGGGGTCAACCATAGCCAATAGGCTCCCGCCATTTTCTACATATTTTTTTAGTTTGTCTAACTCATCCTGTAAAAAATCTCTCTTTGGCCCTGAGATAATGACAACTGATGCACCCGCCGGCACCCTCTCCTCATTCATAAGGAGCAGTTCCTTTACAAGATAATTCTCTTTTTCTACAGCATCCTTCGCCGCCTTATAGCCCAGTTTCTGAATACTTGAGATATCATTTTCCCCATGCCCCTTTACAAAATATATTGTTTTAACCTCATCCCTTGTTACCTTAATAAGGGCATTTGTAAGCTTCTCCTCACTCTCAAATCCTATCTTCTCCTGCTTACCACCTGCCATCAGGAGAATTATCCTGTATTCAGATACACCATATTTCATTGCAAGCCCGGGGTTCCTGTCGGGGTCTATGAATCTAAAGGTAAATTTAGGTATATGATATGAATATTCCTGGAGCAGGTCCTCAGCGTTCTGTCTCAGCATGGCATGATAGGTTTCTTCCTCGCTTCTATAAAATGCCACTGCCTTCACATCTTTTTTAAGGGATTTTAAAATCTTTATTGTCTGCTCTGACAGGGTATATCTGCCTGTCTTTGTAAGGTCAACCCTTTTCTTGCGGTTTACAGACATAAAACCGAGGAGGACAATCACACACAGAAATATCACTATGACCACCGCCATATTTGCCCCATAGCGGGTTGACCTCTTGAGGATAAAGTTCCTTATATCAGAGAAGTTTACATAAAGAAAGAAGAGGACGAGCAGAAGCCCCACCCAGAGGAAAACAGCAGCAGTTATACTAAGGGTTGACTGAATGGCATATATAATACCGCCAGCAAAAATCAGGATTAAACCGATAATACCGAGTATATAAGTAATCGTTTTCATATCATCCTCTCCATCTCTTTGACTCCAATGACCTCATATTCAGGAAGATGCAGAAGAGAGTAAATAATAAATAATACATGATATCCTCTGTATCAAGGACACCTTTTGCGAAATTGTAGAGGTGAGGCGTAAAAGACAGATATTTTAAAATACCTCCTATGGTCTCACTGGCAAAACCCGCCGAATAGCCCATCATGAAGAATATAAGCAGAAAGCCAAAGGATACAACGGCAGCCACAATCTGGTTCTCAGTAACGGATGAGGCAAATATCCCAAGTGATATAAACGCTGCCCCCATTAAAAACAGCCCCACATAGCCGCTTAATACAACACCCATCTCAGGCTCACCAAACAATTCTATGAGAAATATACATGGCAGGGTGAGGAGAATCATTATAGTAAATATCCCCATACAACCGGCAAATTTACCAAGTATAACCTCAGAGTCTTTTACAGGGTATGTCAGCAGGAGTTCTATCGTTCCACTCTTCTTCTCTTCAGAAAATATCCTCATTGTAAGCATTGGCAGCATTATGAGCATGAAGAGGCTTATATTGGCAAAGAACGGCCTGACAACCATCTCTGTTATATTTAACTGATTATACTGCTGCGCCATTATGGGATTGGTCATTACCTGGAAACTGATGGTGCTGAATGTGGCAAATATAGTATAAAAGAAATACCCTGAGATTATAAGAAATATGGTGATAACGACAAAGGCGATTGGTGAATTAAAATATGACCTGAGTTCTTTTTGAAATATAAGATAAAAATTTTTCATTATTAATAATAACTATTAACTGACAACTGACAACTAAGTTATAGATTGTAAGTTGCAAGTTATCAGTGTATCTTCTCTTCTGTTACAAGCTTAATAAATATATCCTCAAGACTCATCCCTATAGGACGCATCTCATATAATGCCCAATTTTTTCTGACAATGACAGGAGCTATATCTTTACCGCCATCTGAATCTTTCTTAAATTCCACCAGATAGGAATTAATCCCGTCTGCCCCGCTCTCTTTAACTGCAACCCTTGATACAGTATTTATTTTTCCAATCTCCGATAGGACCTCTTGTTCCGGACCGTCAATCCTCACTATAAACTGCTGTGATTTCTGAAGCTGGGCAGTAAGGTTTTGTGGTGTATCTACTGCCACCAGCCTTCCTTCATTTATTATTATGACCCTCTGACAGGTCATACTAACCTCTGGCAGGATATGTGTGCTTAATATAACTGTCCTTTTGCCGCCAAGTCCCTTTATAAGACTCCTTATCTCTATAATCTGCTTTGGGTCAAGTCCAATAGTCGGTTCATCAAGGATAAGAACTTCCGGGTCATTTATAAGTGCCTGTGCCAACCCAACCCTCTGTCTGTAACCCTTGGAAAGTTCAGCAATATATTTCTTTGCCACTGCATTTAAACCGCAGTCATCCATCACCTGAGCTACCCTTCTCTTTATATCCCTCCTGTCAACACCTTTTAACCCCCCAACAAATTCAAGATAAACCGGCACCTGCATATCAGTGTAAAGGGGAACACTCTCTGGAAGATACCCTATCCTTTTTCTAACCTCAAGGGAATCCTCAAAGACATCAAAACCCGCAACCCTCGCCTTTCCGCTTGTTGCAGGCATAAAGCAGGTGATAATCCTCATAGTGGTTGTCTTGCCGGCACCATTCGGACCAAGAAATCCAAGGATTTCACCCTTCTCTACAGTAAAGGTGACATCATTAATTCCCCTCGCATTGCCATATTTTTTTGTAAGATTTTCTACTTCTATCATATAAGAACAAAGACCTAATGAAACCACAGATGGACACAGATTAACACAGATAAAAACTTTTTTTCTTTATTCTATCAGTGTTCATCTGTGTTTACCTGTGGTTAATTTTATAATTTCCTATATAAAAATAAAAAATACCCATAAACTGGGTATTAAATTTACTATAATATATATTCTTAACTTAGTCAATAGGTACAAACAAAAAAAGAACGACCACCTGAACGCTTATTTGCTTCCAGGTGGTCGTTTTTTTAATTAACCAGTACTACTTACTTATCAGTCTCCTTTACAGAAGTCCTTGTAAACTCACTATCACCAATCCTTGCAGATTCATCCTTTGCGCTACCCTTTGTCCTCACTCCTACCAGCCTGCTTGCCAATCTGCCGCCGCCAGGAGAACTATACCCTCCAGCCATTCCTGAGCCTCTTCCACCCATTGTGCCCTCAAGTTCAAGCTGTTCATTGAGGTCTTTAAATTCAGAACTATCCTTTGCATTGGCTGCTGTAACATTGCCCTCTTCTGATTTTGCATTATATGTTGGTTTTGCAATGGATCGCATGAATGCTACTACATTCCAGATGTCCTGATCCTGAAGGACATTGCCCCATGCAGGCATTGCCTCTGAAAGGTTCCTTGCAGGACCACCACCCTTTATAACTGCAAAGATCTCAAGATTACTGACATGGTTCATATATTTTCCATTGGTCTGGTTCCTTGGCCTTGGGTCTAACATTGCTGCTGTAGGACCATCTCCCTTTCCGCTCCATCCATGGCAGTGAACACAGAAAAAGCTGAACCAGTGGGCACCCTGTGCAGGGTCAGCACCTGCAACAGTGGTTTCTCCTGTTGCTGATTCCGGTCTTGTCAGGCTGTTCCATTGATTTACCCATTCGTTATAATCACCACCCAATGTTGATGCTCCTTTTACCTTTCTATCCCATGCCTCTGTAACTCCTGTCTCTTTTGCCCAACCAGAACGAGATTCGCCCACTTTACTTAAGTCCTTACTCTTGGCAGTCCATTTAGTTGCCCATCTCTTGTTAATCTGACCTACCAATGGATTGTTCTTTGCACTTTCTGTCCCTTCAACTGTAGACGCCATCTTACCAATACCTGTTAGATAATCAAAACCTGTTACACCGTAAACGGACTTACCTGACCCTTTTACAGTTGTCTTTGTCTCAAAGGACTCAACATTTGCCTCATCAGCCTCTCTTCCGTAACTCTCTCTCGCCTTTTCCAATGCTGCATCAGACTGATCCCCTTCTTTCTTAGCCTTTTCCAACTCTTCTTTAGATATCTTTGCTGCGAATGCCTTTGTAGAGATAGCCGTTTCCACAGAGACGCTGATTGTAAAAATTGCTATTAACAACATTATCCATTTCCCTTTGCCCATATTTTTTATCCTCCTCTTCAAATAATTTCCCCCAACCTAATTAACTAAAACATCCTCATTTAACAACTAACTAACCAACATTCACCTCCTTTCTATTTGAATTTTTATATTATGACAACCTTAATTATTGTATAATTCAACATTAAGTGGAATAATTGCAATCCTTATACCACAATACTTACTATATAAAGCCATTTTTCTATTTGAAAAATCAACTATATACTTACTTACAAAACCAAAGAGCACCTTTTTGCTTGAACATTTTATTTATATGCTATATTTCATTCAAACAAAATGTTCAATACTTTGACGGTATTTTAAATCTATCCCGCCTTTTGAAATTTGTTATTAGTAAAATTTTATAGCTCTGCCAATGAGTGGTAATACTATCCACACTCAAAATAAAAGTCAAGTTATTTTTTCTGATATTTTTTCTGATATTTTTTCCACTGATTTAATGTCATATTTTCTTATCTTCCTCTCCAATCTTGGCCTTGTTATTCCAAGAATTTCACAAGCCTTCCCCTTATGCCAGTTTGTAAAATTCAACACCTTCGCTATGTGTATCTTCTCAATGTCATTTAACGAATCATCTTTTATTTCATGCCCACGCACTCCATTAGCATCCACCACTAATTTATGTTCTATTGGTTTGCCTGTATCCCCCTTTAAAAACAGGGTAAAATGCTCTTCGCCGAGCCTATCCTCTCTTGAAAGAAGAATAGCCCTTGTAATTACATTTTCAAGCTCCCTGACATTTCCAACCCACGGATTATTCAGTAAAAGTTCAAGTGCCTTATTTGATATTTTCCTCACATTTCTACTAAGGTCATTATTCACTTTGTTAATCATATATTCCACAAGCAACGGTATATCTTCCTTTCTCTCCCTCAACGGGGGGACATCAATAGTTACCACCTTCAGCCTGTAATAAAGGTCTTCCCTGAATTTTCCCTGTTTCACCAGATTATCAAGTTTTTTATTCGTGGCTGTTATGACCCTCACATTTGTCTTTATCTTCTCCTTCCCCCCCACCCTCTCAAACTCCCTCTCCTGCAGGACTCTTAGAAGTTTTGTCTGTAGATTTAAACTCATCTCTCCAATCTCATCCATGAAAAGCGTGCCGTTATTGGCAAGTGTAAATTTTCCGTCTTTACGGTATAAAGCCCCTGTAAACGCCCCCTTTTCATGCCCGAAAAGCTCGCTCTCAAGGAGTGTCTCTACAAGGGCGGAACAATTGATGGATATAAACGGATACCCCTTATACGGACTATTAAAATGGATAGCCTTCGCTATTAACTCCTTCCCTGTCCCGCTCTCCCCTTCAATCAGGACAGTTGTCCTGCTCTGAGAGACAACACCGATTGTCTTGAATATCTCTTTCATAATCTTGCTCTTTCCGATTATCTTCCCCTCGCCAACATTCATCTTCGGTATCTTTATGGTCTCTTCCCTTTCCCCTGTAAGTATCTTAAGGCTCCTCACTGCATTATCCACTGCCCTGTCCAATTCATCTATGCTTATGGGCTTATGGATATACTCAAAAGCCCCTTCCTGCATAGCCTTTATTGTAGTCTCCATATCCTGAAATGCTGTAATCATGATTATATATTTATTATTGTCTATAGATTTAAGCTGCCTTAAAACCTCAATCCCATCTGTATCAGGAAGCCTTATATCAAGTATGACAATCTGGGGTTCATTCTCGCTTACCATCTTTATCCCCTCACCACCTGTATGTGCAAAACTGACATCGTATCCGTTTCTCTTTAGATGGAGCTCCAATGTCTTACAGATAGACTCATCATCATCTATGATAATAATTTTATTCATATCCTCATCCATCTTTTTTCTCCTTTATAGAAAAGCAAACTACATACCAAATTTAATATATAAGAAAAATAACATCTTTGGGAATAAAAACAAATAATTATTTGTTTAAATATTTAAACGAGTTAATTAGTCTTTTTCCCTCCTTCCCTCAACAAGTTGCTGCCTCTCCTTAAATAAGGGGAGGGGCAGCAGCTAAATAATCTGTTAAATTCACATATCATTCTGTTATAATATATTATAGTAAACAATAAGTCAGGTTTAAAGGGGGGTATAACATGAAAAAGAAAACTATAATTTTTATAAGTATATTTGTTGTAATCCTTGCAGGGTTCACACTGGTGATGGCTGTTCCCAATAGTATTGGCAAAAAGATAACCGAAGAGATAAAGGCAAGGGGGTATATGGAATACTCCCCTGATGATGCAAAGGCATTGGCTACAGAGAAATGCACGCAGTGCCATGACACGGAAAGGATTTTAAAATATTGCCACAGGTGCGGACCACCCTTTATAGCAGTAGTCCCGCACATGCGAAAATTCCTTGAAGAGTACAGGGCAAGGGAGCCTCACAAGAAATTTTTTGATATTACAGATTATCAGGCATCTGCTATTGTTCAGACATGGAATGCATGGGTTGGAAACTGGGAAGGGGATTTCAGAAAAGATGACCTGTTAAAACTGATTGGTAATAACAAAATTTTGATTGACCTCTCTAATACACCAATAGAAAAAAGGAAAATAGAATATGCCCTTAGAAAGAGCGGAACTAAAGTTAAAGGAACATACCAGAGTGAAGGACTTGGAGCAGAAAGTGGACACCTCCATTGAAAGAGGGGCACCAATAAGTGAATCATTTCAGATTAACAAAATTGTAATCCTTGTTGCTGTTGCCCTTGTTTTAAGGGGTATATTAAATTATACCCCTCCAATAACGCTCCTCAAGGTAGGAGATAAAGCCCCAAATTTTTCCCTAAAATTGGTAGATGGCAAAACATTCAACTTTTCCCCTAACCATGCCCATCATCACGAGGGTTCAGGCGGGGATGGGAAGCCAATGGTAATGTTTTTCTATGCAAACTGGTGCCCATGCTCCAATGCATCTGCACAATTTCTGAAACAGGCATCTGAAGAATTCAGCGGAGTTAACTTAATAGGCATAGGTATTCAGGATAATGAAACAGACCTGTCTAAATTTTTAGACAAGCATAAACTCAAATTCCCTGCAGGGTTTGACTTAAAACAGGAAGTCGCAAGGGGCTATGGAGTGGCAACGACTCCAACTACGATTTTTATCAATAAAGAAGGAAAGATAGATTCTATCTTTGTTGGTAAATTAAAAAAATATGAAGAAATCTCGGAAAGGATAGAAAAAATCAGAGGACAGAGAACAGAAAATCTGTCTTCTGACTTCTGACTTTTATGACTATTTTTGAAGCATATATAGGCGGTCTGCATAACTTCTTCTCTATTTGGTTTTTCTGTCTCTTTCAGGTGACACCATTTTTCTTGGCTTATATCATAGGGCTGACAATGATAGAAATCGGGGATAGAAAATGGGTAGAGGCGTTATCAGATATAATTACAGGGGGTATATTGTGTCTTATAGGATTTATGGCAGGTTATATAATTTTGGGTGCTTCTGCTACATCCATCAGTAATATAATTTTCGGATATTTAACTATCTTAAATCAATTTGGCGGTGTATTTCTCTTGTTAATGGGTCTTTACTTTATCGGACTATTTCGTATAGCTGAAGACAAAGGGAAATACTATAGGAGATTTGGCGGGCTTTTAATTGGATTTTCCTTTGCAATGGCGTATCAACCCTGTGTAACACCAACCCTGACATCTATTTACAACCTTACCAAGTCATCTGAAACAGTATATAGGGGGACAGTGATGCTCAGTTTTTATTCTCTCGGCATCTCCACTGCATTTAGTATTGCAGGACTTACAATTTCAAAAACCTTATCTGTTGACGGCTTAAAAAATATTAGAAATATAGTCCAGCGTATCAGCGGCGGGCTACTTATCACCATGTCAATCCTGATATTGGCAAACTGGATGACAATATATAAAAGTTACCTTGTGGGGTGGTTATTACATGAACACTGAAGACAGAAGACAGAAGACAGAAGACAGAGGACAGAAGAGAGTGGTCAGTGGTCAGTGGTCAGCAATCAGTGGTTTTTTATTTTTACTGGTCACTTGTCACTTGTCACTCGTCACTGTTTCTAATGCTTCTGACCTTAAAATAGGTAGAATGAAGGTTTCAATAATGCCTGAATATGAATCATCTGATGTCCTTGTGGTATATGAAGGGAAATTTGCCGATAAAGATGCCTTTCCAAATCAGGTGACATTTACATTGCCAAAGGGTGTAACAAAACTAACAGATGTATGCAGCCTCTCTCCTGGGGGACAGCACTTTTGCCAGCTATATAATATTGTTAATAAGGGCGAATACAACGAGACATCCGTAAAGCTTCCATACGCCGATTTCTTCATAGATTTTAAATACTCTCCGTTTAATATAAAATCGGGCAGATTTCTTAGGGACTTTGAATATATTATAAAACTAATATACCCGATAGATACACTTGAGGTAAGCATTCAGGAGCCACTGAGGTCAACAGAATTTAAGCTTTCACCAGAGCCAATGAGCAAGGTCAATAAGAAGGATTTAAATTATTATAACTATACTTTCAAGGATATAAAAGGTGGACAGGATGTAAGATTTAAGATTAAATATGCTAAAGATGATATTATGCCTTCCGTAGATATAAAATTCTCTGCAATGTCAAAACAGGACTTGATTGAAAGGAGAAAAGGGATATGGCTGCTCGGTATAGGCATTGTAATATTAATTGCATTTGTAATTATACGCAGATTAAGAACAAAGATTGATTAGCCACAGACTCGCACAGACCAAAAACAAATAAAAAGATTAAGGAGAAATGGAGAAATTAGGAAAAAAAGAAAATGCCCCCTTTCTCCTAATTATTGTTTTTTTAATATTTTAGTCCGTGAAAGTCTGTGGCTAAATTTTATAATTTCATTAATTTCAAGATGAAAATAAAAATATTCCTTCTATCTTTATCAATTATAATTATCTTCTCTGTTATAAAATATGTCTTCTGGCCTTCTGCTGCTGCGGATACTGTGATGGGCATATCCCATAACATTGCCTGCCCGTGTGAATGCCCGATGGTCCTTGAAGACTGTCATATGAGCTGCGGAATGGAATGGAAGGATATGATAGGAAAAAGGCTGATGGCAGGTGCAGGCAAGGATGAGATTGAGGGATACTTTTTTAAGCGGTTTGGAAAAGAGTCAATGCTTACACCACTGCAGAGAATACATGGAAAATGGTATCAAATCACAAGGGGGGGCTATCCGATAAGTGATATAGCCCTTTTCATTGCCCTTGTCTTCGTATGGTCAGGTGTATTATATCTAATAATAACAGGGGTGCTGGATTTTTTAGAAAAAGGAAAAACAAAAACCTAATTAACCACAGATGAACACAGATTTACACAGAAAAATACTTAAAGCAAAATATTTTTTAGGTATAACTTTGACTTTTGCAATTTGCAATTTGCAATTTGCAATATCGGCAGAATCTCCCTTAACCCAGGAAGGGATGGTTCTGATACCTGCCGGTGAGTTTATAATGGGGAGTGATACTTCAGAAATAGAAGATACAGTCAAAAAGTTAGGCGGTAAGTCAAAGTGGTATTCTGATGAAGAACCTAAGAAGAAAATTAACCTTCCACCATTCTATATAGACATCCATGAGGTAACAAATGCTGACTATAAAAAATTTGACCCAAACCATAGTTTTCCATCAGACAGGGCAAGACACCCTGTAGTAAACATAAAATGGGATAAGTCAAATGAATACTGCAAATCTGCAGGAAAGAGACTCCCAACCGAGGAAGAGTGGGAAAAGGCTGCGAGGGGGACAGATGGAAGGATATATCCGTGGGGCAATGAATTTGATACATTAATGTGCAACTCATATGAATCTGGATTGGGCGGGAGTGCCAGGGTAGGACAGTTTGCACAGGAGACATCAGGTTCTATAACATTTGGAGGCACAACAGAGGTGGATAAATATAAAGAGGGTAAGAGTCCTTATGGTGTCCATGATATGGCAGGGAATGTTTGGGAATGGACAGATACATGGTATGACAAGGAAAAAGAGCTTAGGGTTATTAAAGGGGGCTCATGGTTAAGCCCGGCAGTCAGCACCCGAAGCGCTGTAAGACTCGGTGAAAGCCCTGATATGGAGTCTAATGATTACGGATTCAGATGTGTGATGGACTACAAAGAATAAAAACATAACTTAACCACAGATTTTCACAGATTTTTATTAATGAAATTATTTAAAAAAATTTCTATTGTTTTTCTTATAGCCACCTCCATTTCCATACCGGCAATCCTATTTGCAATCTCCGAAGGTTCTGGCATTAAGGATGATATTGATTATGTTTACAGTTTAACAAAGCTATTTATGTTCAAACACTCCATAATAAAAAATTTGAGCGAAAAAGAGGCGAGGGTATTGTATCAGCAAAAATGTTACCGCAAATGCCACGGGGATGAGGTTATAAAAATGGTCCTTCTCCCCCCTGCAGGGTGGATAGAGGTAGTGGACAGGATGAGGGCGGAAAAAGGGGTTGAGATGACCAGTAAAGAGGCAGATGTTATAACAAATTATTTAAAAGAAACCTATCCAGTCCCGCAGTCTAATCTGCCTTATAGAATAGTAAAACAGATTCAAAGGCTCTTATGGAGGAATGATATGGGATATGGAGATGTATATGCTGATATTACATACACCACATCCGAATACCTTAAATCTATAGGTGCACCTGACCTGATAAAAAAATATGATGTTGAAAATAACATAGTATTTATAATAAGTTTAAATGTTCATGACGGCAGGCTTGAGAATTATCCTCTGGATGAATTATCCTACCTGAGGGTAAATAATAAAGAATATCCTGCAAATAAAGGATGGGAGCTGAGGTTTGAGGCATGGGATAAGCATCACAGGGAGGGGATAGTAAAATTTAAAAAAGAGATACTCGATGATAAGGCAGAATATTTTGAGCTGATAATAAGAAATCTGGCTACAAAAGATGATAGAATATTCAGGTGGGATTTACCCATTGTATATCCGGAGGGAATATGAATAATAAAAGCTCAAAGTTCAAAATTCAAAGTTTAAAATTAATTCTTGCCTTTCTATTATTGATTATCATGCCGTTTAATTGTGATAGCAATAAATCAGCAGATATTTCACAGGAAGAAAAAAAATCTCAAGCCTCCGAACCAAAACCTGCACAGGATTTCACATTGAAGGACTTAAACGGCAATGATGTAAAGTTAAGCAGTTTTAAGGGGAAGGCGGTTATAATTAATTTCTGGGCAACATGGTGCCACCCCTGCAGAGAGGAGATACCCGACCTCCAGAAAGGTTATGATGAAAATAAGGATAATGGGCTTGTAATCCTCGGGGTCAACATAAAGGAAAATGAATCAAAGGTATCTAAATTTGCAAAGGATTATAAGATGACATACCCAATCTTACTGGATATTGACGGAACTACCAGCGATGCCTATAGGGTATTTGGAATACCAATGAGCTTCTTCATAGATAGAAACGGCCTTGTGAAAGACAGTTTCATAGGTATGCTGACAAAAGAGGAAATATCCAAAAAGTTAGCAATGATACTTTAAAAAGCCCCTTTCTTAAAAGGAGGTGATGGAGTTCACCTTTAACCGCCTTAATGGCTGATAACTCCTACAAATTTCAAAAAAGGGAGGTTAATCTTGAAGGCGGATTTTACCCCACTAATTGTTGGCTTATTAGTCTTTTTCTCAAGCCTTATTTCATTAAGAATTGGTATATCAGTAGCAATAATAGAGATTCTTTTAGGGGCTGTCTCTGGAAATCTGGGGCTTAAGACTGAAGAGTGGATGCTATATCTGGCAAACTTCGGCGGAATTATTTTAACCTTTTTGGCAGGTGCCGAGATTGACACACGATTAATGAGGGATAAATTTAAAGAGAGCTTTCTTATTGGTGCATTTTCCTTTTTAATTCCTTTTATCGGGGCATTCCTTTACACATACTATGTTATAGGCTGGAGCCTTCCTGCATCTTTGATTGTCGCTACCGCCCTATCAGAAACCTCTATCGCCGTAGTTTACTCAGTTCTTATAGAAACGAATCTTTCAAAAACAGAGATTGGCAAATTGATCATGGCATCTACCTTTATAACAAATATGTGGGTTGCACTTACATTGAGTGTCATATTTATAAAACCAAACTTATTTACATTCATCTTTATTATAATTTCCATATTTGTAATAATACTGGCAACCCGATTTTCCCATCAGGTCTTTGATAACCCGAAATTAAAAAACAAGGTAATTGAGCCTGAGATAAAATATATTTTTCTCCTGTTACTGATATTCATCTATTTCGCAAATTTAGGAGAGGGGCATGCAATACTGCCGGCATTCGTTTTGGGACTAATGATGTCAAAACATTTTACTGAGACATCCGGGACGAAGGTCGTAAAGAACAGGTTAAGAACTGTTTCCTTTGCAATTATCACCCCCCTCTTTTTCATTGTCGGGGGCTTAAAGGTCTCATTTCCATTGATTATGTCAGCTTTCGGGCTTTTCATTGCCTTTTTTGTAATAAAACAATTGATGAAATTTATTGGTGTTTACTTCCTTGCAAAGAGATATATTCCCAGTGGAAATATTTATACAACACTTTTAATGAGCACAGGCTTAACATTCGGGTTAATCGCAAGTGTATTCGGCTTAAATTCAGGTTTTATAAATCAGGTGCAGTATTCTGTTTTGACAGGTGTGCTTATTGCGAGTGCGGTGATTCCAACCTTCGTTGCACAGAAATGGTTTATGCCTCTTCACTCGGAAGATATCTTAGATTCGGAATAACAAAGACCTGATTTAAACCACTGAAGCACTGAAGACACTGAATTAAAATATTTATTTTTAACCGGTTTTTTCTGTGCCTTCAGTGTTTTCTGTGGTTTTATAATATCCTTTTGGAACTTTTTGATTTTGTTTGTTGTCTAATAAATAATGAGCCATGAGTGAAATATCCGGGGATATAGTCAATAAGGCAGCCAAAGGTGATATTAAAGCCTTTGAGTCCATATATAGAGAATATTTTGAATTTGTGGCTAATGTGGTGCTTCGTATTGTCAAGCATACCGACGATGCCGAAGATGTGGCACAGGAGGTCTTTATGACCATCTACAGGAACCTTAAAACCTTTCGCGGTGAATCAGCATTAAAAACATGGATTTACCGAATTGCTATCAATACCGCGATTAACCATGCAAAAAAGCTATCAAGAGAGTTCAGACAGATACTTGAGCATGGCAATGATAAAGCGGTTGCACATTCTCCTCCGGAGGATGAAGATGCAATCAAAAACCAGGAAAATAAAAAAATGATAGCCAGACTTTTAGATGCCCTGAATCCCGACCAGAGGGCATGTATCGTTCTTAGAAATCTTGAGGGCTTGAGTTATCAGGAGATCGCTGAAAATCTGAATATTCCCATTAACACAGTTCGCAGCCGCATTAAACGTGCAAGGGAAGCAATGATGTCATTAAGTATACCCCGTTACACCCTGTCCTGAAGTGCGGGGCATTCTGGGTGTAACGGGGTAAAGAGGTGGCTCAATATGAAATGTAAAGAAATACAGGAAGTTTTATTGACCGATTATTTAGACGGTATGATGAATGAACAAAACAGGAGGGAAGCGCAGAAGCTCATTTATCCTCTTGTGTTTACTGTAAAGAGTTTATGGAGATTGCCATGGAAAGCACGGTTGAGCCATTTAAAAATGCACCAAAACTATCCCTTTCCCATGAGAAGATCTGGCAGAGGATAAAAGAAGAGATTATTTCTGAAGAAAAAACAGCAGCCGGAGCAGGTTTTTTGTCTGAATTAGCTTCTTCATTTAAAAATATCTTTGCGGTCAGGATGGCTTTAGCATCAGCTATAGTTGCCGTTATCGTTGTGGCTGCAGTTGTGTTTCTTAATCCCGTCGGTCAAAATCAGACAGTCAAAAATACAACACCCGATGAGTCAATACAATATCTTGCCTCTATCATAGATGAGTTATCCAGTACAACAACAGAGGAAGAGGAAGGTTACGGAACGGAGATCGAGAAGTATTTTTTATGAGAGGGGAACTTTTTGCATTTTCTTTTGTCTAAAATGAGAAGAAAGCCATTTTTTTAATTGAAACTAAAATTAAGGAGGTGATTTTAAAATGATATACTATAACTTGTTAGAAAAAAACATGAGTACTTCTATGTCTTTTTTCGCATTATGGTAGGATTGCTCTTTTTTGAGCATGGGGCACAAAAACTGTTTGGGCTGTTTGGTGCAAAGGCATCGGTATCAATGTTTTCTCTAATGTGGTTTGTCGGAATAATCGAGTTTTTCGGCGGGCTTTTGATAGCTGCTGGACTATTGACCCGACTTGCTGCGTTTGCAAGCAGTATTGTAATGGCAGGTGCCTTCATCACCGCACATCTCCCCCATGGATGGATACCCATAATGAATAAAGGAGAGTTGGCATTGGTGTATTTTGCATCATTTATCTTCATTCTTGCAAAAGGGGGAGGGAAGGTAAGTTTAGAGAAAGTATGGATTAACAAGGAAATTTTTTAAAATTTATAGAGTTGTTTGTTTAAGTTTTTTTGATTTTTTTGTCAGGTAAATCTGTAGTCAATGCCCTTAAGTAAAAGGAGGTGAAATAAGGTGGAAATGAAATATATTCAAAACCATTTGCTCATGGCAGTGGTTATAGTAACTGCTGTTTTTGTCCTGCAGACAAAAGCTTTGGCTCACGGCCCACATGATGACGCCGACCCTGATCGCCATGCTATGATGGAAAAAAGGATGGAAAAGATTCAAGAGCAGCTTGGTCTAAGCGAGGAGCAGAGGGCAAAAATTAAAGAGCATCGCAAAAAGCACTTTGCCGAAACAAAGGAATTACACGAGCAAATTCGCGGAAAGATGGAAGAACTGCGTAAAGAACTGCAGAAAGCCGATTTTGACGAAGGCAAGGTTAGGGCGATACACAGCGATATCAAAACCCTGAGAATGAAAGAAGAAGAAAACCGTCTGGAAGGTATCATCGGGATGCGAAAGATTCTCACCCCTGAGCAGTACAAAAAGTTTACAGAGATGATGAAGGAGAGATTTAAGGGAAATCGTGATAAAGACATAAATAAATAGCCGCCTACACAAGGGCAGACCCTTTCATGATATGAAGAAATTACTTATTGTTATTGTAATTATATTGATAAGCGGCACAATTGCGTTTGTCTCATTCAAAGATAAAAATAATGAGCCAAAATTCAAAACCGACAAGGTCACGAGAGGGGATATTGAGGCAACTGTTACTGCCACAGGCACCGTAAATGCGGTAACCACAGTTTTAGTGGGAACTCAGGTATCAGGGACTATTAAAAACATTTATGTGGACTTCAACTCACCTGTTAAAAAGGGTCAGATAATAGCAGAGATAGACCCTGCACAATTCACAACCAAAGTGAGACATGCAGAGGCAAACCTTGAGTCTGCAAAGGCAAGTGTTGAGAATGCAAGGGCAAATATAGAAAACCTCAGGGCACGGCTTAATGCCTCAAAGGCAGATATAGACAAGGCACGGATTGCCGTAGCAGATGTCAGGATAAACCTTGACAGGATTAAAAGACTCTGGGAAGAAGGGCTTGCCAGCCAGAAGGATATGGATAGCAGTCAGTACAGTTACGACTCACAGGTTGCCCAGCTTAAGTCTCTGGAGGCAATGCACGATTCAAACATTGCCCAGTTAAATGCCGCAGAAGCCCAATATAAAACCTCTCTGGCACAGGTAAAGCAGAGCGAGGCAAGTCTTGATACAGTTAGGTTAGATTTAGAAGATACACGAATACTTGCACCTGTCAACGGCATAGTAGTTTCCCGTAATGTTGATGTCGGTCAGACCGTTGCTGCAAGCTTTCAGACTCCGACACTTTTTAATATTGCTCAGGACATGACAAAGATGCAGATATACAGCAATATCTCCGAAGCAGATATAGGTAAAATAAATGTCGGCCAGACTGTAGAATTTACGGTAGATGCTTATCCAGACACTATTTTTAAAGGCAATGTGTCAGAAATCAGGAATGCCCCTATAATTATCCAGAATGTAGTTACTTATGATGTAGTGGTTAAGGTAGATAATCCAGAACTCAAGCTTAAGCCAGGCATGACAGCAAATGTCTCAATAAGTGTATCCAATAGAAAAGATGTCCTCATAATACCCAATGCTTCGTTACGGTTCAAACCACCTGAGATGCAGGATAAAGTTACTGCAAGAGAAAAAAGCAGTGGTGTCTGGATAATTGAAGAAGGAAAACCGAAACGAATAAAGGTGATTACAGGTATAAGTGATGGAAATTATACAGAGATAGTCTCAGGGGATATAAGAGAAGGTCAGGAATTGATTGTAGAGTCACTTATAAAAGCCAAGGCACCACCTCAACCGAGAGGCCCAAGGATGTTCTGATATGAAAATTATTGAAACAGATGAGATTGCTAAAATCTATAAACTTGGCGATATCTCTGTCAATGCCTTAACATCCGTTTCACTCAATATAGAAAAAGGGGAATTTGTAGCGATAATGGGGCCTTCCGGTTCGGGCAAATCTACTTTTATGAATATCCTCGGATGCCTTGATAAACCTACAAGCGGCAGATACTTACTTGAGGATGCCGATGTCTCCGGACTTAAAAGAGATGACCTGGCAGTAATAAGAAATAAAAACATAGGTTTTGTTTTCCAGGGTTTTAATCTGCTTCCGAGGACATCCGCCATTGAAAATGTTGAATTGCCGATGCTATACAACGGTCTTTCAGTAAATGAAAGGAGGCAGAGGGCAGAAGCTGCCTTAAAGAAAGTAGGGCTTGCAGGCAGAGAAAATCATCACCCAAACCAGCTTTCAGGAGGTCAGCAGCAAAGGGTCGCCATAGCAAGGGCACTTGTAAACAATGCCCCTATAATCCTTGCGGACGAACCGACAGGTAACCTTGACACAAAGACCAGTGCCGAAATAATGGAGCTCTTTACAAAACTAAATACCGAAACAAATATTACAATAATACTTGTAACACACGAGCATGATATAGCCGCTTACAGCCGACGAATAATAAAATTTCTTGATGGGTATGTGGTAAGTGATGAGCCAAGAACAAAAACATGATTAACCACAAAGACACAAAGAACACAAAGGAAATAAAATAAAAGATTAAGGAGAAATGGGGAAATGGAGAATAAGGGAAGAAAAAAGAAACAAATATAAGGAAACCATGAATTCGTGAATTTATTAAAAATTTCTTAAATTTATGGATTCCTAATAAAATTAATGTTTTTTCTTCATCTTCTCCCTTTCTCCTTTCTTTTCTTTGTGCCCTTTGTGCCTTTGTGGTGAAAAGATTTTATAATTTTTATGATTAATATCCCTTCTACAATAAAAATCTCCTTCAGGTCTCTAAGAGTAAATAAGATGCGGTCTGGACTTACTATGCTGGGAATTGTTATCGGAGTTGCAGCTGTTATAACAATGCTTGCGGTAGGCACCGGGGCAAGCCAAAGGATAGAAGAGCAAATATCCAGTATGGGGAGTAATCTCCTCATGATATTGCCGGGGACCACAACAGCAGGAGGGGTTAGAATGGGCATGGGGTCTCAGCCGACACTATCCTTAGGCGATACAGAGGCAATACAGAAAGAGTGCCCTGCTGTATTGTATGTTGCCCCCATTCTTAGCGGAGTGGCACAGGTCGTCTATGGCAATCAAAACTGGTCAACAGGTGTAGTAGGCACAACTCCAAGCATGTTATATGTCAGGGATTGGCAATTAGAGCAAGGGAGGCCATTTACGGAAGAGGATGTCAGAAATGCCTCTAAGGTCTGTCTGCTGGGTCAAACGGTTATTGACAGCCTTTTTGGAAGTATAAATCCGGTGGGTCAGATTATACGAATAAAGAATGTCCCCTTCACTGTTATTGGGGTGCTTGAGAAAAAAGGGCAGTCACCTATGGGACAGGATCAGGACGACACTATATATATACCTGTGACAACAGCCCAGAAAAAGCTCTTTGGAACTGCATTTCCAGGGATGGTAAGACTCATTATGGTAAGGGCAAAGGGTATGGAAGATTTATATACTGCTGAAAAACAGATAACAGAATTATTAAGGCAAAAACACCGTATCGGACAAAAACAGGATGATGACTTTACTGTACGGAATCTTACACAGATGATGCAGGCTTCCGAGCAATCGGCAAAGGTCATGACTTTACTGCTTGGAGCAATTGCATCCGTTTCTCTCCTTGTTGGAGGAATCGGGATAATGAATATAATGCTCGTCTCGGTTACAGAAAGGATAAGGGAGATAGGCATACGAATGGCAGTCGGTGCCAAAACATGGGATATTAGGCTGCAATTTATTATAGAGGCACTTACATTGTCACTAATAGGTGGAGCCTTCGGGATTATCATAGGGATTTCCGGCTCCAAAGTGCTGTCAATGATTGCAGGCTGGCCTACAATAGTGTCACCGTTATCAATATCTCTCGCCTTCAGTTTTTCGGGAATAGTGGGGATATTCTTTGGATTCTACCCGGCATATAAGGCATCACTCCTTGACCCGATAGATGCACTGAGATATGAATGAGTTATACTATTTCTTATACTGACACTTACAGAGAGTTCTAATAAATTTTACGAGACCACGCATTTCATCATCTGAAAGCTGGCCATCAAACGGAGGCATTGCCTCACTGAAACCTGCCTTAGCACCGCCAAATTTTACTACATTAAAAATATCTTCATCCGTCTTTTGTGAGAAATACTCTGCACTGGTGTGGTCACGAGGCTCAACCCCCTCTTCTAAAGTCTCTGCCAAAGGACCATCCCCCTTCCCTGTCTCACCATGACATGGCGTGCAGTAGCCATAGTAGTTAGCTTTGGCATCTTCCTCCTGATACTGTTTAGACCCCTTTTTACCAACACGGGCTTTGGTATAATCTTTTTCAGCTTCCTGAGCTTCAGCTCTGTTGATTAAATAAATTGTCCCAACTGGAAAACAAATCAAAACTAAAACAATGATAAATTTCCGAAACAAATTCAAACTAAATGCCTTCATGATATTCCTCCTCTTATACCTGCATTTTATTTATAAAATAACTCTAATTGCCTGAAGAAAAAGCATGAGCCAAACCATTCACCTCCTTTCCCAAAAAATTTCTTTGTGCTATCATATAACAAAATTACTTTAATGGGAATAATTTTTATATATTTTTTGTTTAATAATACTGAGGGATTAGGTGAGGAAAAAAGAGTTTGAAGGGCTGGCACTGCCGCATATTGATTCCCTATACAATTTCGCCATTAAACTAACAAGAAATGAAGGTGATGCAGAGGATTTGGTTCAGGAGACATATTTAAGGGCTTACAAATTCTTTGATAAATACAAAAAAAACACCCACATAAAGGCATGGCTATTTAGTATATTGAGAAATACCTTTATAAATATTTACAGAAAAAAGAAAAAAGAGCCTGAAAAAGTAGATTTCCATAGTGTAGAGCAGTTTATTGACAAATTGACAGATAGAGACAATCTGCTATCTAAAGATGATATCTCCAATGATTTGACAAAAGAAACATTTGACAGTGAAATCAAATCAGCACTTGATGAATTGCCTGAAGATTTTAGAAGTGTGATATTATTATCTGATATAGAGGGTTTCTCTTATCAGGAAATATCAGATGTTTTAAAATGCCCTGTTGGAACGGTGATGTCAAGGCTTCACAGGGGCAGAAAGATGCTTTATAAAAACCTTTCTGAATACGCAAAGAAAATGGGATATTTATAAAAGGAGGAGTAAGGAGATTTTATGTTTTTTAAGAATGATTGTAAATCCATAAACAATTATATCAGCGCCCTGATAGACGGTGAATTAAAGGGCAAAAAAGCTGATAAGGTTAAAGACCATATTGAGGGGTGCAAGAGGTGCAGGCAGGAGTTTGAAATTGTAAGCGCATTAAAACCTATTGTAAAAAATGTAAAGACAGAGAAAGCCCCTCTTTATTTAAAGAGCAGGATAATCAACTCAATTGAAGAATCTGAGAAAAAATGGAGTTTTATAGATTTACTCCCTGTCTTTAACTTAAAGCATGTTTATACTGCCTCTACCGTAGCCGCACTTCTGCTGTTAGCAATTATCCCTCTTTATTATCTCTCTGCAAATGTCTCAGCCTCCACAATTGCCGTAAAGTCAGTAAACAATCATCTGAGTAATACAATTGTAGATATATTTGATGAGCAGATGCCTTCAAGCAGGACAGAGCTTGAGAGGATATTTGATGTGCAGGGGCTGTCATGGCAGGGTATAAGCTCACCAAAGGTAAATCTCCATTATCTAAAAGAGAGAAGGGTTGCATATATTGCATTTGAGAGAAAAGGACATAAATTATCCATTTTTATATTTGATGTAAACAATCTGAAGCTCCCTGAGGGAAGGATAATAAAAGAGGGGGAGAAGGAGATATATGTTGATACATATAAGGGATTCAATGTCCTCTTCTGGAAAGAGGGGAATGTCGGATACTCAATGGTCTCCGACCTTGCAGGGGCTGAAATGATTCACTTCCTGAAATATGGGGAGGGTTATATTAACCAGATTCAGAAGAATATTGAATTAGGGATACTCTTTGAATAGAGGGTAATATGCTATTGATTAGAATATTCTTAATTGGCTTAATTCTTTTATTGACAGGTAATGTTGCTTCTGCTGATAGAGGAGAGATTAAAAGGCTTGACATAAAATATACGGCAATTTTAAAGGAAATACCCCAAAATGCAAAGACTGTAGAAATCTGGCTGCCGTATCCACAATCGGACAGGTATCAGGAGGTCTATAATATAAAAGTAGATTCCCCCTCCCCTGCCACAGTCCATTATGAACCTGAATATGGAAACAGTTTTCTATACATAAATGTAAAAAATCCAAAAGAAAAAGAGATAAGGGTTACAATGAATTATCTTGCCGATAGATATGAGGCGATAAATAAAATTGAGCCCAATAAGGTTGGTGAATTAGATGGGGACATTACTCAGTATAGACTTTATCTTGAAGAGAATCAGTATAAGGCTATTAATAAAGATGTAAAAAAGATTGCACAGGAGTTGATGAAAGACAAAAAGACATACTATGAAAAGGTAAAGACAATCTATGATTATGTATATGACACCATGGAATATGATAAGACTGCCCCTGGGTTTGGAACAGGGGATGTAGGAAGGGCATGTACTGTAAAGAAGGGAAACTGTATAGACTTTCACTCCCTATTTTCTGCAGTTGCCTCAGCGGCAGGAATACCTGCAAGAGAAGTGTCAAACTTTGACCTCCCATTCGGTGAGGTGGCACCAAATTACTGCAAGGTTGGATTTCACTGCAGTGTAGAGGTTCTTCTCCCAAACTACGGCTGGATTCCTCTGGACATATCCCATGCAAAAAAGGGTCGTGGCACTAAAGAGTTCTACTTTGGCTCTCTTGATAATTTCAGACTTCAGATTGGACACGGAAGGAATGTCCTCCTATCACCGCCACAGAAGGGGCAAAGGCTCAATCTTGTTTCATCAGAGCCTTATGTTGAGATAGATGGCATCCCATATGAAAAGGTAGATAAGGATTTAGTTTACAAAGATAGGATTATAGTTGAGGCAAAAAAAGATTAAGAACAACCTTCCCCAAAAATACTCACCCCAAAAAAAATCTTTTAAAAACAAACGTCATAGGTTATACTCTCTTAGTATTTTTTGAAAGGGAGGAACTCAAAATCCGATTTAGGATTTTGGGTAAAATCGCAAAGTCGTCCGAAAGACAAGGCAAGAGGCAATTTTGCGACGCAACCGTATATGACTAATACGGTAAGGAGCAAAATTGACGATAACGTAGTATTTCAGGATGAATCTGCGATTTTAAATTCTGCTAAAACGGAATTTGGGAGAAACTACTAATGTCAAAAGAGGCAATTGATGTATTGATGGCTGAAAAGAGGGTATTCTCGCCTTCAAAGGAATTCAGTAAAAGAGCCTATATAAAAAGCATAGAGGAATATGAAGAGATATACAAGAGGTCTATAGATGACCCAGAAGGCTTCTGGTCTGAAATGGCAGAAAAACATATTACATGGTTTAAAAAATGGGATAAGGTTCTTGAGTGGAATTTTGAGAAACCTGATATAAAGTGGTTCATAGGCGGAAAACTGAATGTATCCTACAACTGTCTTGACAGATTCTTAAATACACCGATAAGAAACAAGGCAGCAATTATATGGGAGGGAGATGACGGCAGTTATAAGACATATACATATCAGCAGCTTTTTTATGAAGTAAATAGATTCGCAAATGTTCTTAAAAGATATGGTATCAAAAAAGGGGACAGGGTAACAATATATCTGCCGATGATACCAGAGCTTCCGATTGCTATGCTTGCATGTGCGAGGATAGGGGCGATTCACAGTGTTGTCTTCGGCGGATTCAGTCCACAATCACTTAAGAACAGAATTCAGGACTGCAAGTCAAAGCTTGTAATTACTGCTGATAGAGGAATCAGGAGTGGAAGGTTTGTCCCTCTTAAGGCAAATGTGGATGCAGCTCTTCAAGAATGTCCCACAGTAGAAATGGTTATAGTGGTAAAAAGAACCGATGGTGCTGTAGATATTGAGCCTGGCAGGGATTCGTGGTGGCATGAAGAGATTAATTCTACCGATATTGTAAACTACTGTGAGCCTGAACAGATGGATGCCGAAGACCCTTTATTCATTCTTTATACATCAGGCTCAACCGGAAAGCCAAAGGGTGTCCTCCACACAACAGGAGGATATTTACTTTTTACAAATCTCACATTTAAATGGATATTTGATTATCATGAAGAGGATATCCATTTTTGCACAGCAGACATAGGATGGGTTACAGGGCACAGTTATATCGTCTATGGTCCGTTAAGCAGTGGTGCTACAAGCCTCATGTTTGAAGGTATTCCAATATATCCCGACCCGGGAAGATTCTGGGATATTATTGATAAGCACAAGGTAAATATATTTTATACAGCACCTACTGCAATAAGGGCATTGATGAGAGAGGGTGAGGAGTGGGTTAATAAGCATGACCTATCTTCATTGAAAGTTCTCGGCACCGTAGGAGAGCCTATAAATCCCGAGGCATGGATGTGGTATCACACCCATGTTGGAAAGGGGAAACTCCCTATTGTTGATACATGGTGGCAGACAGAGACAGGCGGGATTTTAATAACTCCACTTCCCGGAGCAATGACTTTAAAACCGGGCTCAGCAAACAAACCATTTCCCGGAGTTGTGTCATCAATCTTAAAAGAGGACGGTTCACTGGCAGGAGTCAATGAAGGGGGATACCTTGTAATTGAAAAACCATGGCCCGGGATAATCAGGGGGACATACGGAGACCCTGAAAATAAACATGTAAAGGAAATCTACTTCTCAAAATTCCGCGGTAGGTATCTTACAGGGGATGGTGCAAGGATTGATGAAGACGGCGACTACTGGCTGATGGGAAGGATAGATGATGTGGTAAATGTGTCAGGACACAGGCTGGGAACTGCCGAGGTTGAATCTGCCCTTGTCAGCCATGAGGCAGTTGCAGAGGCCGCAGTAGTAGGATTCCCACATGATATAAAGGGTGAGGGGATATATGCATATGTAACAACAAAGGAGGGTCAGCGGCCAACAGAAGAACTAAAAAAGATACTCATCGGTCATGTCAGGTCTATCATTGGTCCAATTGCAACACCTGATAAACTTCAATTTGCAGCAGGGCTGCCAAAAACCCGAAGTGGCAAGATAATGAGGAGAATTCTTAGAAAGATAGCATGGGGTGATGTCCATGACCTCGGCGATACAAGCACACTCGCCGACCCATCAGTTGTTGATGAACTCCTTAAGGGGAGACTCTGATAAAGACCCAAATTCTTTGTTAACCACAGATGAACGCAGATAAACACAGAAACTAAAAGATTAATAGAAAAAGGGGATCTGGAGAATATGAGAGAAATATGATTTTATCTGTGTAAATCTGTGTTTATCTGTGGTTTTATGCATTTTTAGGTTTATACCGGTGTCACTGGAAACTTGATTATAAAATCTGTCCCTTTGCCCAATTGGCTATTTACCTCAATTACTGCATTCAGATAGTCAAATATATTTTTTACTATAGAGAGCCCAAGTCCTGTTCCATAAGACTTTGTAGTAAAGAATGGATTAAATATAGATTTTAGATTCTTTTTTTCAATACCACATCCTGTATCAGACACCTCTACCACCACCCTCTTTTCTATGCCATTTGTATGCGGGTTCTCCCTTTCACGATATGTCCTTATACAAAGTATCCCTCCTTTATTCATTGCCTGTATGGAATTAAAATATATATTTAAAAATGCCTGTTTCATCTTATCCTCATCCAGTAAAATAGTTGGCAGTTCATTGTCATAATACTTATTAATAACTATCTCCTTCTCTTTAATATCACTCCTTACCATAAGAAGAGTATTATCAAGAAGTGAATTAATATCTATCAACTTTAATTTCAACTTAAGGGGTTTTGCATAGCTTAAAAGGTCTTCAAGAATACCCTCCAGATGAAATACCTCTTTTAATGCAAGGTCAAAATGATCCTTAGTATCTCCGGCAAAGAGGATTAGCCTGTTTAATATCTGGAGATTCATTTTTATTGAAGACAGGGGATTTCTTATCTCGTGGGCAATACCAATGGATAATTGCCCAAGGGCTGCAAGTCTCTCTGTATCAGCACTCCTCTCCCTAACCCTCTTATCTTCAGCCATATCCCTCACAACACCTATCGTTCCTACGATAGTGCCGTTATCATTCTTTAATAGGGAAGTGCTGAGAGATGTATTTCTGATATTGCCATGACTATCTATAATCTCTATTTCCTTCAAACCGCTCTTTCCAACTTCTATATCACTATTCTCTGTCTGTCCCACATTCAATATACTGATTAACGGCTTACCAATAAGCTCATCCTTATTATACCCCCACACATTGATTTTATTATTTAAATAGATAAACCTGCCCTCAGTATCTACTACCCAGATTATGTCATTGGCATCATCAATAAGTTTCTTATAAAAATCTAAAATCATGGTTACATTTTACCATGTTTTCGGGTTGGTTATATGAAGAGATTTTGGATTGAAAAATTGCAGATATTATTACTGGGGTTTTATCAAATAAAAAAAGAGGGGTGGTTTCCACCCCTCTTTTTAAACCATTTCTAACCAGCTTCTATCAGCACTTGCAGAGACCATGCAGATACTTCACCATGTCTTTAATTTCATCATCGGTAAGAATACTTTTCCATGGCGGCATAAAGGTAGATTTACTTACAGCTGCACCACCCTCTTTAATTGCTGTAAAGATGTTCTCATCTGTAAGCTTCTTCATCTCTGTAGCGCTTGTGTGGTCCCTCGGTGCTGTTGAAAGAGCGGCTGCATTGATACCTCCGCCACTCCCTTTTGAGCCGTGGCACTGAAAGCAGTATAGCTTATAATTATCCTCTGCCTTTTCAGCAACTGCAAGAGGGGTAATCATCAATCCTAAAAACATAACACTCAAAACCATTAAACTTACCTTTTTCATTATCTTTCACCTCCAAAATCACTTTGTTATTTCATTGATGCAATAAGTTTTGCAAGAAGCATGAAATCTTCATCTGAAAGCTCACGCCTTGGCATCCATATCTTTGGGTCATACTTCTGAGGATTCTTTAAAAAGTCAAAAACCCAGTCAGGATTCAGCCTTTCACCTGCATTGTAAAGTGTCGGGCATGATGTCCCGCCTGAATCAGCCTTATCCCTGTGGCAGCCGCTGCATCCCTCTTTCTGGCCAAACAGCACCTTTGCCTTTGCCTTTGAGAATTTATCATCAACAATAACACCTGTCTTCATGGTGGGTTCTTTCATGGTCATGAGATATTCGGCAACCTCATGTGCCTCATCCTTTGAGAGTGCAGATGCACATGGCTTTACATCGCCTATTTCATCCTTCTTCTCACCCATCTTAATATTATTTACATATACTGTCCCTGCTGGCCTTATCATTGTCGGCTTCTGGAGAAAACCTTCAAGCCATTCTATTTTAAACTTGCTCCCTGCATAAAATAAATCAGGTGCCTTCCTCTTTAATACATCTGCAATTGTCTTATCTGGAGGACCCTGCATCTTATGACAGCTTCCACATTTTTTTGACTCAACAAGAGCCTTTCCTTTTTTCTCATCAGCTATTGAATTACCAATCCCTACTGAAAGAAACAGAGCGAATACAATCAAGCTTATTAATAATTTTAACGACTTCATCTAAATAACCTCCTTTTAATATCATTGACTATTTACTAATGACTATTGATTAACGACTAATTCATCACCTCCTGTTCTTATTTATTTTTCATAATCTTTTCTCATACTCCTTGCAAACCATAATTGTCCTACTACAAGAACTATTATAGCAGCGGCAGGATATGTATAGACCTTGCTACCTGCCTTTGGCTCTAACAATACCCAGTACCATGTTGTCATGGTATGTTTAGAGCCTTTTTCTCCATTTGAACCATCCCAGTTTGCAAATCCTATTGGTATGAATTTACCTGCCTCAAACTGAAGCTCATCCTTTGCATTTGCAGTTGTAAGACTCCTCTTTAATATTACCCTCCATACACCTGCCTTATATTCTCCTTTTCCTTTTACATCAGTCTTAGCAGCATCTCTTGCCTTTCCTGACCCAAGACCAGTTGAATCTATAACCTTTGCTGCCGCCGCATTTCCACTGCTCCAATACCATTGATTTACACCCATCTCCTTATCACCATGACCAAAATATGGTTTCTGCATTGCCTCAGGGATTGAAGTAGGCAACTGAATAGCAACTGCATCTTCAAAAACTTCACCCTCTGACAGTTTTTCTGCATCTGCATCTCCGGGAATACTCTTTGTCCTGTCATCCCATTCTAATAAAAAGGCTATCTCCTTATCATTAAATAATGCCCTAACAGTAATACCATCATTGGTTGGCTTAAAAAATCTTTCCTTTGCAATAATCTGTGGGACCATTTGATAAGCTGTTGCTGATGCATTATTCCACTCAGGGGCATTTACATCAGCAGGTAATTCCCCTTCAATATTTTTTGCCTTTACAACAATCTCACCCTCTTTAATTTTCTTTGAATCATCAGTAATGGACTTAACATAGTTCACCACATGCCATCGTTCATCATCACTCAATTTGGTCTCACTCTTCGGGTCAGCAAATGATGGCATTGGTGTTCCAGGGATACCCACTGATACCCTTGTGAATATATCCTTTGGCTCACTCCCCGCCCTGAATGTCCATGGCTTTGTCAGGTTTCTGGGCCATACCCTGAAGCCCCAGTCATCCTTAAGTTTTTTTACGGCATCCCCTTTTCCATTCTCACCATGACACTCAAAACACTTCGCCTTTTTAAAAGCCTCTTTTCCTTTATTAATACTATCTTCAGAAGAAGACACCTCACTGCCAAAACTTATCTGTCCTGATGCCTTCTCACTCTCAAAGATATCTGTTAAACTTTTTATATATGCAACCAAATCCCACCTATCTTTTTCAGATAAGACATCCTTCCATGCAGGCATAGCTGTTCCTACCATAGAGCCGGGCATACCATCACTTATCATTCTGAATATATCGTCATCACTTGCCACCTGACCGGGAGGTGAACTCTTGTATTTATAGACACCAAGTGTAAAATCCCTTGGCGGAGGCAGCAGGAACTCAGCGGCAGGGCCATTTCCCTCCCCCTTCTCGCCGTGACACCACCAGCACTTCTTATCATAAATCTTTCTCCCGGCTTCTTTATCTCCCTGAGCGGCAAATAGAGATGATGAAATAAAAAATACAATTAAAAAAGACAATAAAAAAAATCTAATCTTTCCCATCATTACCCCCTTTTATTAATTATTAGCTTTCAGCATTAAGCCTTC
>Ga0209520_10000076_pt1 | contig 46450 bp, 55 predicted proteins | sample Rifsed16ft1_FD_184009 | JGI IMG/M metagenome (GOLD analysis project Ga0209520, IMG submission 184009) | Soil microbial communities from Rifle, Colorado, USA - sediment 16ft 1 (version 2) | ecosystem: Environmental > Terrestrial > Deep subsurface > Rock core/Sediment | place: Rifle, Colorado...
GTAGCATTAACTAAAGCTATCAAAGAATATGTACCTCAGGTAACGGGTATTGTAACTTTACTGGTAGCAGTAGCGTTAGGCGCAGTTGCCGGATATTATCAATTGTTAGGAACACCGGATGTGCTGACAGGTATTTTTATAGGAGCGGCAGCAGTTGGAACAGTTAGTGTGGCAGAAAAGGTGGCTGGTAAGTAATTTAAAGGATTACAGGAGATTCAAATATGCAGTTATCGTAGGGATAGCTGCATATTCCTTAAATTATGAAATTATTAAGGATTTTGGTTTTACCTATTGCTTTGCCGGTCTTAATTGTAAGCTGGGCGTTTATTGAATTAGCAGAGGTTGTTATTCGGCTTTTACTGAAAGCAACGGGAAATGAAAGAAAAAGAACCAAAAGAAAATAGATTAAGACAGCACCAAAACGAGTCTATTCTGGATCGTGCCTTTTGGCGAGGCAAATGGTGGATCAGGGGATTGGCTTGTCTGCCTAAAGAAAAACTTTTTAGAAAAAAAGAGATTAGATTTAATGGAAAGGAGGATAAATGAAAATTAAGTTTAGTAAAAAAGGTATAGCCAGGACTAAAAAAGGAATTACACTAGCTGTTACTAACCCTGATTTTTGGGGGAAAACAGTTACACTTTCTAATTTTAAGTGAGTTGAATGGGTATAGAACGTAATTGCAATAATTGTGATTGGGATAGAGTCAAATGCCAGGAATCCGGGGATATTCCTGACGGATTCAGGGTTATTTATATAGCCGGTATGAAAAGGACTATTGCCGGGAAGATTGTTAAATGTCCAATTCTAAATTCAGAAAGAAGTTTTGCCAGAATAATCAGGGAAGTTAGAAAGGAAATTATGAAATGACAATAGAACAAGTGAGCGAAAGACACTTAAATTATGCCAAAATACTGGAAAAGGGCTTAAAGGGAGTAACGGCTTTTGAGCATGATTTAAGAAAGACCGGTTCCAATATACTTAATTATTTGGATGATGAAGGACAAATAATAGCCACCATAGACCGGCCTTATATAGCCATGATCCGGGGAGCCATGTACGGGGCATATAATGAATTGTGTGGAGATAATCTTCGAAGTTTAGCTGATAAGGTATTGGTGGAAACTTATGCGAATATTACTTCAAGAATGAAAGACAGGGCTTGACAGAAATGGTAAGCCGGGGTAAAATATCTAAGCTTTTTGTAGTAATACATTTAGCAGTAAGACGCCCTTAATCGCAAGAAAGAGGGCGTTTTGAGATATTGACTTTTTTTAAATTAAGTGGTAATATATAACTTGTTATAGTGTCAGACGGACTATAACTCGGCAATAAGGTTGTTGCGCAAGATCCCTTTTGGGTGTTGTTGTACGCGCAACGCACGACACCACCGAAGAGGGATTTTTTATGCTTGAAATTGCTAATATTCTACAAACCAAAAACTTTAAACCCCAAACTAAACTCACCAAGTGGCAAGATAGGGCATACCAAGTATGGAAAGCGTTTAACCTCACTAGAAAAGAATTACCTAACCTATTTAGGTTTTTTAAATATCATTACGAGCAAGATCTCGGTAAGATAGAACAAGCATATTCTTTTGCTTTTGATTATGAGGGGAACGTACCTAAATTGAAATTATTTTATTGGAAATTTAACCAATTGAAATAGTTTCCCTACCAAAGCGGCAGCTCAACCAAGGGAGTGGAGACGAACCACTATAAAAAAAGTAGGTTGAAGCAAGGACTAAAGGCGTATCCCAATAGGGTGAACCATAAGCGGTTTCTATAACGCTTCCGCCCGACATAATGTAACCATAAAAGTCGGAGAGATTAGAATATATGTTTGGCGAGAAAAAACGCCGTTTATAAAAGCATGAAACCATAATCCCAAATAGGGAGCTAAGAACGTTCCCTCAGGGTGTAAATAAAATAAAAAAAATGGAAAATTTTGTTAGGTTTAATAAAAGGAGGTTTAAGTATGTCTTGGAGAATGAAATGTTATAAGTGTAATAAATTCTTAAGGATTAAGTCACAACAAGAGGCTTTAGCCCATGTTAATAATTGTGAGTTTAAAAAAAAGGCGGCAAATTAAAAAACGATCTCTTGACGCAACATGATATATGTAGTATGCTTAATTAACATATGGAATTAGTTACTCAAGAATGGTATCAAACGCTAGTTGACGAATGTAAGGCTATTATAACCGAAGCCATTTTTACCTCTAGGTGGGCATTGGTTGAGGGTTATTGGAATTTAGGAAAAAGGATTAGGGAGGACAATTTAGCACAAGAATATTCCAAAGGGAATAAAACATTCGTGCAAGACCTTGCACGGAACTTAAGTATTTCTGAACGCACTATTTATTACTCACTCCAAGCATTTGACCATTTTCCCGACATCGGCAAAATGCCGGAGGGGAAAAATCTTACTTGGAATAAGCTAATAACTAAATATCTACCCGAACCTAAAGAAAATATAATAGAAATATCATTGCCAGAAGGCAAATATAATATTATTTACGCTGATCCACCTTGGGATTATGAATTTTCTGAAACCTCGGTGCGTAGTATTGGAAGCCATTACCCTTCTTTAAAGTTAGAGGAAATAAAAGCTATTAAAATTCCTTCTAGTGATAATTCTGCGCTTTTCTTATGGGCAACGGCCCCAAAATTGAAAGAAGCCCTAGAAGTTATGGAAGCGTGGGGATTTACTTATCGGACTAATGCGATATGGGATAAAGAAATTAAAGGTATGGGTTATTGGTTTAGGGGTCAACATGAATTGTTACTTGTGGGCGTAAAAGGGGAATTTTCCCCTCCGCACCCTGAAAATAGAATATCCTCGATTTATAGAGAACGGCGTGGGGAACACAGCAAAAAACCTGATTATTATTATAATTTAATTGAATCATTATTCCCTCAAGGTAAATATTTAGAATTATTTGCTAGAAAAGAAAGAGAGGGATGGTCGTCATGGGGCAATCAGATTTCTACCAAGACGTAATATTTTCTTTGCGAAAAGATTTAGCTGAAAGACTTGATCTTTTCTATTTTAAGTATTTTCCGGACTTAGCCCATATAGAAAAAATAAATGATGAAATCAGACAAAAACAAGGTATAGATAAAATTCTCCATTTTAAAAGCGGTGAGTCTAAAAATATCGAGGAAAAGATAAGAGATAAAGATTATGGGGATATTTTATTTGAGGAATATTCTAATTATGAGACCAAAAGTTTAGGTTGGATGTTAAAAGATCAAGCCACCGATTATCTAATTTATGTAATTTTACCTAAAAATAGGTTATATGTGTTTGATTATCCTAAACTTAAAACTTTATTTTTAGGTAATTACAATAATTGGTTGCTAAAATATGATAGAAAAATGGGTAAAACTTTACAAAATGGGAAATTATTATATGAAACCTCTAATATTCCAGTTCCTTTGACTTTAGTAAAAGATTGTATATATAAGAGTTTTGACCTAGTTAGTACTAGAAAGTATTAAATGATACCACTTGACATAGCATAATAGGTATGATAAAGTTACACCATGAAATATAAAGATTTACCAGATTTACTAACACCACAAGAGGTAGCAGATATTCTAAAGGTAGAAAACTTAACTATTAGACGCTATATAAAAGCTGGGAAAATGCTTGCCTATAAACTACCTAGCGGAATATTAAGAATACCTAAAAAGGAAATTGCATATCTATTTGGAATAAAGAATGGAGGTGAATAATATGGAAAGTCAAGAATTAACAATTAAAGAGCAACCAAGGGAAATGGTTGAATTTGGTAAAAGTGCCGCTCAACAATTAGTAGCTTTGGTAACACAAAACAAATGGGCGGTTAATATATCCGGGCATGATTATTTACGCTTTGAGGCATGGCAAACTGTAGGCCGATTTTTCGGGTACACTATCAAAACAAAGTCTACCGAGTATGTGGAAATTGGTGAGGCTAAGGGTTTTGAGGCTACTGCAAGCGTGCTTAACTCAAAAGGTAAAGAGGTTGGGGGCGCGGAGGCTTTATGCTTGGATGATGAAAATAATTGGAAAGGCAAGCCACTATTTTCTTTAAAAAGTATGGCCCAGACAAGGGCGAGCGCGAAAGCTCTAAGACAAATTTTAGCTTGGGTTGTAGTATTGGCTGGTTTCAAGCCGACTCCTGCTGAGGAGGTATCCGAGCAAGTATTAGACGCCGGCGCGAGTGAAAAGCAAGTACACGCCATATTTGCGATAGCAAAAGCAAAACACGGGTGGTTATCTAATGAAACCGAGTTTAATGTCAAAACCTATCTAAAGATAGACTCTTTTAATGGAATGACAAAACAACAGGCATCAGACGTTATTGGTAAGTTGTCTGAGGGTGACGATTTAGGCAAGATCGCTGAAATGAATAGTGTAGTAGGGTATCCGGGGCAAGAGGAATATAGAGGTGGTGAGGTAGGGTTTTGAGCTTTGCGTGTTAGCTTGAAAGTCGCAAGGCTTCAAGCTAACAAATGGTAGCTTAAAAAAATTATGAAACAATATTTTATATATCTTTTCAAAAGCCTTTCTTCCCCATCTACATCGGAAGAAGGGTAGAGATTTATCCGGGTCGGTTACAAGACGGATAGCCGGCCCGGATTATAATTATGAAACTTAAAAAACAAACTAGAATATCAGTTTTAATATTGCTTTTTTTAGCCGGGATTGTAACTTTTACCGGTTACGGCTACCAAAGATGGTTTGATACTGAGGTTAAAGCAGCCGAGATTCCGAATTTAAAACAACAACTAGATAAAATAAAAGAGGAAAATGCAGAGCTAAAGGTTGAAACTTCCGCATCTTTAAAAGAAAAGATTGTACTTGAGATAAAAAGAGTATTTGGATCAAAGGCTCAGGAAGCTATAAAAATAATCTCATGTGAGAATAACCCGGATAAACAAAATTATGATCCATACAGGATTAATATTAATAAAAATAATACTTTGGATTATGGTGTGTTTCAGATTAACAGTTTATGGGAAAAAGTGTACGGTCCAGAGTTTAAAAAAGACTGGAAGAAAAATATTGAAACCGCCAGGAAAATATTTGATCGGTCAGGATCATGGCAACACTGGTATAGCAGTGTTGAATGTCATGGATTGGTAGCAAATAAATGAGCAAAGATAAAATATGTCCGAATTGTGGTATAGAATTGATACAATCTTTAGGCGGTGTGGAAGCTCAAACTAATGAGGTTGTAGAAGTATGGATTTGTGAAAGATGTGATTACAAAATGGAGATTCGGGAAAAGATAAATGAAAATAATAGTAGAGTTTGATTTAAACGAACCACAATTAGAATCGGCAAAAAGATTGGCTAAATCTGAACCTGGATGGCATTATTGTGACTTAATTATCCGCCACAATGGAAAGGACATACGAGAAGAGGGAGATTTTATAAGGGCATTTTATAAAGAAATTAGAAAATTGAATAAATAATTATGAAACAGATTAAACCTACTACTGATAAGGGGCAGGGGAAATGAAACAAAGAAAATTTGATGTCAATTGTATAATTTGCTTATTTAATTATAATCGGAAATTAAAAAGTAAGATACACATTCATATTAGACCAGTGAGTGAAGGTGCAGAAATACAAACAAAGAAAGAGTTATTTAATATTATTTAACTATGATTAAACCTACTACTGATAAGGGGCAGGGGAAGGGGGTTAATTAGCTAGCGGTTATTAAGCTGGGAAGTTCGCTAGCGCCCGGCTTAATGACAAAAACTGTCTATTATAATTTAAGCGAGATTAATGGACTTCAAACAGACATAATGAGGTTAATTGATGTTTGGGCGCACCACAATAAAACTCCTATACCACTAAAAATAATCAAAGATCAAATGAAAGCGGAGGGGGTAATAGAACCTACAACTATTAAGGCTTTGGGTGTCCTCTTAAAGAAAGGATATATAAGGCGTGCTGTGACTATTTCCAACAAATCGTATTTTGTTATGTTGAGAAAAGTGGTTTGACTTAAAATAAACCTACCCTCTACCCTTAACTAAACCAAACTCTTAAAAAAGGAAGAACGGTAAAAAAATGACCCTCAGACAAAAAGCAGCAATCAAGAAAGTGGTGGAAAACGGTGGAATTGTTAGTAAAGCAATGAGAGATGCTAAATATTCTCCTAAAACCGCAAAAAACCCTAAAAAGCTAACTCAATCTAAAGCGTGGATGCAACTCATGGAGCAATATATCCCTGATGGTAGCTTACTTAAAAAACATAAGGAAGCCTTAAATGCTACTAAACCAATAGGAGCGCAAATACTTATTGATAAAGATGGGGAAACTATAAATAAAGAAAATGAAGGTATGATAGAAGTACCGGATCAGGTTGTTAGACTAAAAGCAGTTGAATTAGGATATAGAGTCAAAGGCAAACTTCGACCAGAGGAAGGAGCGAGTATAGAGGCGAAGATACTGGTAATTCCAAGTGAATTGATAAAGAAATATGATACACCAATTACACCAGACACAATCAATAGTAGCGCAAGATAACCATGATTTTAGAATAGTTGATTGTGGTAGGCAGTGGGGCAAGACTACACTCGCAGTCGAAGAGATGAAGGCTTGTGGATATTATAAAAAGGTTTATCCAAATGTTCCACACAATGAGATAGCGTATTTTGCAACAACATTCGATCAGGCTAGGAATATTGCATGGGCAATGCTTAAAGACTCAACCCGCTCCGCATGGGATAGACCTCCAAATGAATCAAGGTTGGAATTATGGTTAAGGACAAAGCATGGTGAATTATCAAGGATTACTTTAAGAGGGTTTGAGAATATTGAAACAGCAAGAGGTCAACAATTTGATCTATTAGTTATTGATGAAGTAGCTTTTATGAGGAATTGGAAATATGCTTGGCAGTCTATTCTTGAACCAACACTAGCTTTTAGAAAAGGAAAAGCGTTATTCATTAGCACTCCACAAGGTTTTAATCACTTCTACGATTTATATAATTTAGGACAAAAAGAGGATAAATTCTACAAATCATGGAAGTTTACCAGTTACGAAAACCCTTTTCTTGATAAAGAAAGAATAGAGCAGGCTAAACTCACAAGTACACCTGATTACTTTGCCCAGGAGTATCTTGCAGACTTCAGAAAATATGCTGGACTTGCTCTTACTCAATTTCAAAGAGAAATACATCTTATTGAAGCATTTGAAGTACCTAGCGAATGGCAAAGAGGTAGGGGGTTTGATTATGGTTCAAAAGATCCGACTGCCTCACTTAGAATTGCGATTGATAACGATGATAATTGGTTTATTGAAAGAGCATATAAACAAAAAGAGTCTACAATTCAAGAACACGCAACAACTATACTTGCCCAAGATTATGGATTAGGTTTTATGCCTATATTTGGTGATCCTTCAGGCGATCAATGGGAGAAGGAGTTTAAACAATATGGACTTAATATAACCCCGGCAAGTAAAGAAACAGGTCAAAACGCTCAAGGATATGTTGCATTTACCATTGAAACAATCAACGAAAGGCTTAAACCAATTCCCGGACATACGGTTAATTTACCAAATGGAAAAGTTATAGAAAATGCTCCTAGATTATTTTTCCATTATACTCCTGAGGTTATGATGGCAGTCAAAGAAGCGGAGTTATTAAAGTGGAAAGAAACAGCACAAGGACAAACTCTACCAATTTTAGATGAATATGTAGATCCTGACGGACATTGTGATTTAATGGCTTGTTTAAGATACTTTGCAGTTAGTTATATAAAACCTAAGCCCATTAACTATAATGATGATCCAGGTGGGGTCCAGCCATATATTGAAGGCATTGGTTGACTATAGATAAAGTATTCCTTTAATCTCTAAATTATGGCTGATAATCCAATTGTTGAAGACAATCTTGAGTTGCAGATGCTCCTAAACATAAAAGAAGAAGGGTATAACTACCGCGAGAGGCGTGAAGAGGATTGGCGGGAGAACTACGAACTCTATAGAGATAAAGTTACAATAAATCGCTTAACCCAGCGTCAATCCGTAAACCTCCCCCTAATGAAAACTACTCTAAGGACTTTACTTAAAGATATTGATGATATGCCTATTATTCAATTTGAGAATTTGGACAACGACAAGCAAGCCGAGTTGTTTCAGAATGAGTTTTGGAAAGTAACACTTGAGCAAAACAACGCTGAGATACAAGATATTGTAGATAAAAAGCAGGATTTCTTCTTTGGTAGGACTTTTGACTCATGGCAGATAGAGGATGGTAGGATAATCTTTGATGTTGAAGACCCGGAAGACGTTTTAATTCCCCGTTTTATGAACCCATATGATATTGATTCTGCTAGATCACTTACCCATATCAATATTTTTAAACCACTTAGCAGCCTTAAGAAAGATCCCGATTATAATCAGGATGAGGTTAGAAAGCTGGAGGAGTTCTTTAGGTCACAAATGGGAATAGTTAAGGCTAAAGATAATGAAAATGCCTTGCAACAAAAGAATAAAAAGATGGCTGATATGGGGGTTACTGACATAGATGATCCAGTGCTTGGTGAAACCTATGTACAATTAACCATGACTTATGTTTATAGGGATAAAGGAGAGAAATGGACTGATAATATAGATGGCAAGAAATATACAACCGAAGATGAGCAAATCTTTCTTTATGTAGAGGCTGAAGAGCAAACTATCTTAATGAAAAAGCCTCAAGAGAAGATAATCGGAGTAACAAAAGACCACTATTGGAGAAACCACTATAGATACAACACATGGGGTGATGATATAGACAAGCAGGACTTCTGGACTGATGGGATAGCGGATATTGTTAGAGTACCTAATAAAGTGCTTAATTCCTGGTTTTCACAGTTAGTTGAAAATAGAACGCTTAGAAACTTTGGTATGCACTACTATGATTCATCACTCAAAGCGGAAGGTTTTATACCTAGTACATTTAATCCTGTCCCTTGGGGCTGGTATCCAGTCCCTGGTAAACCTTCAGATGTGCTGCAAAAGGTAGATATTCCTGATTTATCAGAATCCTTAGATGAGATGGCATATGTAACAACTATGATTGAAAAGGCCACAGGGGCTACAGCCACACAACAGGGAGTAGAAACTAAAGCTCAAACTACTTTAGGGGAGGTACAACTTGCCCAAGGAGAAGCAAAGGCTAGGACTCAGGGTATGTCTAAGTTCTATACCGATGCTTGGAAACAAAGGGCTACTAAGTTTCTAAAGCTTATAGAAGCCGCTTCTGACCGCTTGGATGCTGTCAAAATCTACCACCAAGGTAAAAACACTGATAATGTCTTTGAACGGGAGATAAGCCCTAAAGATTGGATGACAAAGGCAGGATATAGAGTAAAAGTATGGAGCCAGGATGAGAAGAAAGCCAATGATACTGACTCGCTTACTAAGTTAAACGCTGTTATGATGAATATGGCTGATAATCCTAAACTTAGGGAAGTTTATCAAAGGAAATTGCTTGAGTTTGCAGACTTAAAGCCTGAAGAAATAACTGAGATCATGCAGTTTGAAGAGCAAAAGCTGATGATGTTAGGTAATGGACAGATGGGACTACCACCTCAAATACCAGGGCCAGGACAACCACAGCCTCAAGCTCAGCCTATGATAGGAGGATTCCAAAGTGCTTGACGAAATTTTAGAGAAATCAGGGCTTAAATACGAACAATTAACTGCCCTGGAGAAAGAAACGCTTAATACCTGGATGGATGCCCTCCAAAAAGGCCAGGTAAGTATAGAAAAGGTTAGAGAGTATATTGGTTCAATGAAAGAGGCGGTTGAGCAAGAACTTACAAAGTTTGACTTAGATCCGAACCAAGACCTATTCTTAAAAGCAAGATTGCGCAATTATATGTTATTGGATGCTTATTTAAGTACACCTGAAAGAGCTAAGGAGCAGATAGAGAACGCAATTTCCCAAATGGTAAGGAAGTGATAGACATGAAACACGGAAAACATAAATTGACATCATCTAAAGCTAAAGAAATTCTTAGACATGGATCAGTTAAAGGACATAAATTAACTGCAAAACAAAAGAGATTTATGGGAGCAAGAGCAGGTGTAAGCCTAGTTCGTAGAAGGAAAAAGAGGAAGGCTTGACAGTAGATAAAAAACTTATCTAATCTATAAATAATGAATCCAGATTTCCAAGAAGTCCTAAATAAAATTCTCGCTAAAACTCCCGAAGAGCTTAATGAACAGGAAAAAGCCTTCCTAAGAGCCAGAAGTTCATATCTTAAGAAAGCTCAATTAGAAGAATATGATAGTATATTAAATCCTAAACCAGAAATATATGTTGCTAAAAAGGATAGAGAAACCAAACCTGCTAAAGAGCAGACGGTAAAAGAAAATGTTAACACCAAATAAACCCACACCTGAAGAGTTAAAAGCCAAAGAAGAGGAAGCAATCAAAGCTGCTGAAGAGTTAGAGGGCAGACAACAGATCCCACCAGACGAGGAAGAGGAAAAAAAAGAAGAACCAACTGAAGATGCAGGTAATGAACTGGAAGAAGAAGCAGGAGAGGTTGAGGAAGAGGCAGAAGCAGAAGAAGTATCCGAAGAGGTAGAAGAGAAAGAAGCCATCCCCTCTAAAGAACTCTACAAAAAGAAGTTCTCCGAATCATCAAAGGAAAACCAAAAGATATATGCCAAGAATAGGGTTATCAATAAAGCACTAGCTGATGCCGAAGATGTTCCTGAACCAACCGAGGAAGAATTGCAGGTAGAGTTTGCTGATTGGGATGTGATGAGTGATACCGAGAGGGTATTTGCCAAAGAGACGGTTATATCACGCAATTGGAGAAAGACAATAGCACAAGCCAAGGAACAAGCTACCAGGATTGAGAAATGGAATGAATCAGTAGAAGACTTTGTAAGTGATCCGGTAACTTTAACTGATAATCCGGAGTTGGAAGGCAAGACCGAAGAGTTTAAAGCTTTTGCCACAGAAGAAGCCAATAACAGTGTGCCATTTAAGCTACTTGTCTCCGCTTTTTTACATGACCATACTACTAACAAACCAAATAATAAAGGCAGGATGTTTGAAAGAGGCAGTGGTGGTCCCAATGATAAACCACAACCAAAAGACGGGTCTATAACTTTGGAAGAAGGCAGAAAATTAAGAGAGACGGATTATAACCGCTGGAAGGAATTACTTGCTGCCGGAAAGATTAAGTCAGATCTTTGAGGCTATATTGGTCTAAGTTGCCCTATTGACAGTAAGTAAAACTAACAAGTATTCTATAAATAGTTAAAGAAAACTCCTAACGTCCTCGGACACGGTAAAGCAATCTACAACTTTACCAAAATGTCAGCATACGGAACAAAAATAGCAGAAGGTTTTTCCTCAAAGGTCATGCAGTTTGTGTATGATCGAAGTTTAATTGACTCTATCGTTAACAGAAACTATGAAGGTGAGATTAACGGAGTAGGCTCTATATTAAATATCCTTGATTTTTCTAAACTCACAGAAAAAACTTATGCAGACACAGCTTTAACAGCAGATTCTCTATCAGAAAACAATGGTGCATTAACTATTGACCAATATAAATCTTTTTATTGGAAAGAGAAAACCTTAGCAAAATGGCTTTCCTACATTAAAAACCCACATCCTTATATAGTTACCCAAGTTGGTAATGAAAGAGCAAAGAACATGGACACATTTGTCTTTGACTTGCATCCCGATGTTGGTTCAGGGAACAGGGTTGGAACTGATTACACTACAGGAGATGTTGAAGTAGCAGTAACCACAGGAGTTGTAACTGGGAATGGAACCACATTTACAGCAGCAATGGTAGGCAGGGGATTTAAAGCAACAGGGCATACAACCTGGTATAGAATTAAGACTTACACAAGTGCAACTGAAATTGTAATTGAAGACGACAAAGATGATGAAGCTTCAGCTTACACAGGTGGGGCAATCGCAGCATCAACAGCATATACCATTGAAGCAGCTACAGTGTTAACAATTACAGCAGCAAATATCTTGAATAAAGTTGCTACATTAAAAGAAACACTAGATTTAGCAGAGAAAAATGGTTATTCAGCAGTACCGGATTCAGACAGGTTTTTAGTTGCTCCTCCAGAGTTCTTTACTATCTTAACTCAAGGAACTGGAGTAGTCCTTCATGTAGATGAAGCATACCAGGACTTAGTTAAAAAGGGCTTCATGGGTATGTTGCAAGGTTTCAAACTCTTTATGAGCAATAGACTTGATGGAGATAATACAGATGGCTACTATCTTTTAGCAGGACACGCTAATTGGGTAACCTTTGCAGAGAAAGTCTTAGACGCCAGAATGGAAGAGGATTTAATCGGAGACTTTGGAACAGCATACAAAGATTTATTTGTCTATGGAGCTAAAGTGAAAGATATTAATAGACATCAAGCAGCACTTGGATTCTGGAAATTCTAAAGCTACTTGATGGTAGGATCGCAAAGCCTAAAGCTTGAAGCCTAAAGCTATATATAAAAAGCATTTAGGTTTTGAGATTTAGGCTTTTTTGATGGAGATATATGGCTGTATTTAAAAGGAAACAGGACTTATCGCTAGACACACAAGCAGAACTCGCTAGAATCGAGGCGAAATCTAGTGGTTTAAGGACTACTACAGAAACAAACTTCCTAACAGCTCTTGGTGATTATAGATATAACAGGGTGTTAAGGTGGGATACACAGCTAGTTCAAGGGTCAACGAACGAAACTCATCTTTCAACAGATAATATTTTAGAAGCAGAAGGTAATACCCTACCTACAGGGGATTCAGGATTTAAGACCGGTGCAATCTTTTATGATCTTACTAAGACAGGCAGAAATGCTTATAGGAATACTGGGACAACAACTTCTGCTATTTGGAGTATAGTAGGATCAGCAGTAGCTTCACCTTCCAAGTCAGCTAGTCCCTCAGCCTCAGAGTCCAAATCTGCCAGCCCATCGGGTAGCGCATCTAAATCAGAATCTAAAAGCGCTAGTCCTTCGGCTTCGGCTTCAAAGTCTCAAAGTCCATCACCAAGCCTTTCGCCTTCGGCTTCTGGTAGTGCTAGCGCGTCTAAGTCACAGAGTCCATCAGCTTCAGAGAGTGCTTCAGCTTCAGCTAGCGAAAGCAAGAGTACTTCTGCTTCTCTTAGCCCATCTGGGTCAGAAAGTGCAAGCGCATCTAAATCAGCTAGCCCATCAGGTAGCCTTAGTCCATCAGGGTCGGAGTCACCAAGTGCTTCATCATCAGCTAGTGCGTCAGCATCCGAAAGTCCAAGTGGAAGTGCTTCATTATCGCCATCTGCATCTGGCTCTGCCTCCAGAAGCCCCTCTGCTTCAAAGAGTCCATCAGCTAGTGCCTCTAAATCAGCCTCTAAATCAGCGAGTCCATCGGGAAGTCAATCTCCTAGCGCAAGTGAATCAAAATCAGCCTCGAAGTCTCTTAGTCCATCAGGATCACTTTCACCATCAGCTAGTGCAAGTCCAAGTGCAAGTATAAGTTTTCCATGATAGAATAATAATATGAACCCACTAGAATCATCAGCAAACGAATTTACAAACATAATCACAAGTGGTGCTACTGTGATAAGTGGAAAGTTAGTATTAGTCCGTGTAGTTGTGAATAAAAAGGGTGCAAGTTCAAACGTAGCTACCCTTAATAGGTTAGATTCCCCGGAAGGAAAGACTGCTATTGGTGTTATTGATACCACTGATAAAGTAGGTAATATTGAATATGGTTTACCTTGTAATAACGGGTTGGAAGTAGTCACCGCTACTGGTACACAAGCTGATTTAACTATTGTTACCCGCCCTCAGCCCTAACTCCTTGTTGACAGAAACTACTTTTAATGAGTAGGCTATATGTAATGAAGCGTATTAACCTCTTTATCTCCGATGATTACTTTGATTTTCTTAAGACTCATTCAGAAACAAGACTAAGTGAGCATGTGCGTTGGGCTTTAGCAGAATACATTCATAAAATAAGACAAGAAGAGGTTAGGCTTGCTCAAAATGTAAGTGCTTCAGAATCCACAAGAAAGGAGAATAATGGATAATGCAATAGAAGAAAAAACATTAACACCCCAACCTGGAGAATATCTAACACCAATTCCAAGAGAAGTAGGCCAGTCTATTACTATGGACTTTCCTGATGCTATGAGGGAAGTTATTAAAGGCAATAAAGTTAGAAGAATATCATGGGAAACACAAAGCGATCATGGATTATTAAAGGATGGCTGGCTAAGTATTCATACAAAAGGAGCTTACCACACATGGCTCGTGTCTGATGGGGATTTAGAAGGTCAGGACTACATAGTGATAGTACAGGAGACAAACTAATGATTGACCTATCAGTAGTTATACCTAATTTTAATTCCCCTTTTACAGTACAAACTATAGATGATGTCTTAAAAAACGCCAGTTGTAGCGTAGAAGTAATTGTAAATGTAGAACAATTATGGCCTGAGCCACTTTCTACAGACGAGAGAGTCCATTATATCCACCCACCTGCCCCTATTGGTCTTAGAGCTGGTGTAAATGCTTGTGTAGCTATGGCTAAGGGTAAGTACATAATGAAGACTGACGATCATTGTATGTTCGGTGAGAACTTTGGCAAGATCTTAATAGAATCCCATCAACCTGATTGGGTACAAGTACCTCAACGATATGCCCTAGACGCTGAAAACTGGAAAATTGAGGAGAGAACTGATGATAAGTACCCGATTGTCCAGATGTATCAAGATTTTCCCCGTAAAGGTAAAGCTAATGATGATGGAACGCATGGAGTTGAGTGGAGGGAACGAAGAAATCAAACCAAAGATCAGGATTTAGTAGAAAGTCCATCAATGCAAGGGAGTTGTTGGTTTATGACTAGAGAATACTTTGATAAGTTAAAACTCATGGATGCTACAGGATATGGTCAATTTGCCCAAGAAGCACAGGAAATTGGCTTTAAGACGTGGTTAAGTGGGGGAAAGTTAATGATAAACAAGAAAACCTATTATGCGCATTTGCATAAAGGAAATCATTATGGAAGATTCTACAAAATGCCCAGTGGTAATGTAGAGGCGGATTCATGGAGTGCGTCTCATTGGTTAAATAATGAAGAACCCGGAATGATACATGATTTCGCATGGTTCATTAACGAGAAATTCCCTAATATGCCAGGATGGGAATCAAATTGGCAGGAACAAATAAAGGAGATGGGCTGGGTAAAATGAAAATATCAATTGTAGGTACAGAACATATGGCTCAATCTTTTTCCTATTGTATGGAAAGAATGGGTCATGAAATAGTTTCTTTGGAAGAGTGTGACATTTGTTGGATAGCTATTGATACTCCTATTAAAGATGGGCGTGGAGATATTGAAGATGTCTTTATTGCAGCTAAAAGAGTAAGAGATAAACTTAGACAAGGTGTATTGGTAATCTGCTCAAGCCAAATACCTGTTGGAACTTCAAGAGAACTAATGAATATATTAGGAAACAATTATGCCTATATTCCTGAACATATGAGGATGGGAAGAGGTATTTTTGATTTTATGAACCTTAAAGAAATCACAATTGGAGTGGATGATGATAAATGTAAACCTATTCTATTAAACTTATTTTACGATAAGTCAGTCTTCTTCACCAGCATAGAAACTGCTGAAATGATTAAACATGCCACTAATGCTTACTTAGCCACTACCGTCTCTTTAATCAATGATATTGCTGATATTTGTGAGCAGGTTGGGGCTGATGTGGCTGATGTCACTAAAGCACTAAGGTCTGATTGGAGAATAGGCAAAGAAGCGTATTTAGACGTATCAGTGGGCTTTAGAGGCGGTCATTTTGATAGAGATATAAATTACTTACAAGGTGTGGCAAGAGAAAAGAAGATTGAGATTCCAATACTGGATGCTGTTATGGAGAAAAACCATAAACGCAGGGATAAAATTGTTAGCAAGCTAATTGATATATGAAAAAATTGCATTTTGCTTTAATTGGTAGAGGTAAGATGGGGAAGAGATGGGAACAAGTATTATCTAAATATACTTGTTTTCATAGTATTGTTGATACAGATCCACACAAAAGATTTAATGGTGTTTTAGAAAATGAGGATATAAATGCGGTTTTAATTGTTACTCCCCATAAGTACCATGCTTCTCTTACAGAACAAGCTTTTAAAGCTGGTAAGCACGTTCTTTGCGAGAAACCGGGGGCAATTAGTTCAAGTCAGATTAAAAAGAATATTGAGTTAGCAAATAAGATGGGTTTAATTTATAAGATTGGTTATAACTACCGCTTCCATGATGGTTTTATTAAAGCAAAGAAGCTTTTTGATAAGGGAGAGATCGGTAAACTTGTATTTATTAGGGCAACACACGGTTTTGGAGGTAGACCAGGATATGAAAAAGAGTGGCGGCTTAACAAGGAAATGAGCGGAGGAGGACACTTACACGATCAAGGAGTACACACGATAGATATGGCTAAGTATTTTATGGGAAATATAGTCAAAGTAGAAGGAATGAGGTCTGATATGTTTTGGGGTGCCGGTACTGAAGATAATGGTTTTGTACTGCTTAAAAACAAAGATGGAGTAATTGCTTCAATTCATAGCAGTTTAACTCAATGGAAGCGTAAACATACTTTTGAAATATATGGGGATAAAGGATATTTGATTATAGAAGGATTAGGAATGAGATATGGAGAGCCTGAAAAGCTGATACTTGGCAAACGCACTAAAGATCCGGATAAAGTAAAAGAGAGAATAATTAAATGTGATCCGATAGCCGATCACTCATTAGAGCTTGAATTAAAAGATTTTATGTCGGGATCAGTTTCAAATGCTCAAGATGCTTATGAAACTTTAAGGATTGTGGAGGAAGTATATCGAAGGGATCGGATCTAGAGTATGATTACAAGTATACTAATTCCAAGCAGAGCTGAAAAGTCTGAAAACCTAGGTAAAACACTTAATAGTATCTATGATAACGCTACCGGTGAATTTGAAGTAATAGTTGGCTTAAATGGTCAACCCTGGACAGAGATTGAAGCATATCCAAATTTAAGAGTGATTAAGCTTGATGAGAATATCGGTATTAAGGGAATGATTAACCTGCTTGCAGCTTTAGCAAGAGGTAAATATATCTATAAATCAGATGCACATTGTTCCTTCGGTAAAGGCTTTGATGAGATACTTCACGCTAATATAGAGGACGATTGGATAGTAATGCCCCGCTTCAAAATAATCAAAGACGACTGGAGTATTCAGATGAGAGACGGACAGGAGGAGTATTACGATTATTTTTACCTCTCATGCCCCTTCACAGACCCTAGAGGCTTTAGATTTAAGGCAGGTGGTCATTGGAAAGAAAGAACACAAGAACGCCTAGAATCGTATCCTGGCGTGGATGAGACCCCACAAATACATGGCAGTGGTTGGATGATGACAAAGGATAGGTTCTTTGAGTTAGGTGGATTCCCAAATATTGATCCTAATGGACACGGACAAGAGCCTATTTGGCTAGCATTAAAGAATTGGCTAATGGGTGGTAAGGTAATGGTAAATAAAAAAACCTGGTATGCTCACCTACATCAAGACAATAGTGTCAAAGGTTATCATTATACAAGGGAAGAAGAAGAATATACTTATAACACGACAGCTTCTCATTGGATGGCAGATAAAGAACCTAATTTAATCTATGATATGGCATGGTTTGTAGAAAAGTTTTATCCAATGCCATCATGGCCCGAAGATTGGTATCAGCAACTAAGAAATTATAAAGCAAACTTAATTTATCCTGCATCGGAGAGATAATATGGCATACAAAATGCGCGTTAGTTTGAAATATGGCACACACTTACCAGCTCTTATAAAAGCTGTTGAAAAAACATTGGAAGATGTGTTGGAGCTTGGGACAGGAGTATTTAGCACACCTTACCTACATTACGCTTGTACCCTCTCTAAACGTAAACTAGTAAGTTATGAGAACTTTCAGGAATGGTTTGATTTCATAAAAACTTATGAAAATGAGTATCATAAAGTAAACTTTGTCGAGAAGTATGCAGATGCTCCAATAGATAAAGAATGGGATGTTGTTTTAATAGATCAAACCCCGGATACCAGCAGGTCAGAGGAAATTAGACGACTTGCTAATCTGGCTAAATATATTATTATCCATGACTCTAATCCAAGCAATGACAAAGTGACTCATTATTCTGCTATCTATCCTTTATTCAAATATAAGACAGACTGGCATGGAGATAAAAATAGAGCGACTGTACTTTCTAACTTAGTGGATTTAACCGATTTTTGGAAATGAAATTTTTATCTAACACATATTTAACACTACATACAGAGATATTAAGGATAAGGTAACTTTGATATGAGCAATTCAACATACGACTACATTATAAAAAAATACAATATCATTGTTGGCAATCAATACCTAATTGATGTTGAAGGAATGGTTGGAAGTGTCGCTTTATCTAAGTTATTTGCCGAGTTAAAGTTTAACAAGGGGGTAGAAGTAGGAGTAGACAGGGGATTGTTTTCTGAAGTTCTATTGAAAGATAATCCTAATCTACACTTATATGGAGTTGATTGTTGGATATCCAGTGCTTTTCCTGAAGGTAATCCTTATAGATTACAACAGGAATACTTTGATACTTGTTATCAGGAAGCTAAGACACGATTAGAATCATATAACTGCACAATTATTAAAAAGACTTCGATGGAAGCCTTAGCGGATTTTGAGGATAACTCTCTTGATTTTGTTTATATTGATGCCAACCATGACTTCGTGAACTTTATTCAGGATATACACTACTGGTACAAGAAAGTTAAAGTAGGAGGGATTATTTCAGGACATGACTATACCTATTTCTCTTATAAGAAATTCAATCATGTAAAAAGGGCAATAATTGCTTATGCTAGATGTTATAGAATGATACCTCTTTTTGCGGTTATGTATACAAAGACAGGATTAAAACGGGATAAATATAGAAGTTGGTTTTACGTCAAAGATAAAGATAATCCTTAATATGACTAAAGTTTTAATATTAGGTTCTACAGGAATGTTAGGTTCAATGGTTTTAGATTATCTTTCTAAAAAGGAGGATCTAATTATTACAGCACCTTTAAGAAAAGAGTTGGATAAACTCTCCTATAAGAATTATGACTATATTATAAACTGCATAGGTATTATTAAACAGAAATTAGATAATCCGGAAGAAGCAATAAGGATTAATTCACTTTTTCCTTATGAACTTAGTAGGAAAGCGCCTAATGCTAAGATTATTCAAATAGCAACGGATTGTGTTTTTTCAGGGGAGACGGGAAATTATAAAGAATTTGATGAACATAACGCTTTAGATATATATGGCAAAACCAAAAGTTTAGGAGAAGTAAAAGATAAGAACTTTTATAATATCCGTTGTTCAATAATAGGTTTTGATAAGAAGAAAGTTTCACTTCTAAGTTGGTTTTTATCCCAAAAGAAAGTAAATGGTTATCTTAATCACTACTGGAATGGCATTACAACATTACATTTTGCCAATATTTGTTATTCAATTATAGAAAATAAATTAGAACTTCCTAATGTAATTCATTTTATTCCAAAAGATAAAGTGAGTAAATATCAATTACTTGAAATTATTGCAAAGAAATTTAACAAAAAGATTGAAATTAATGCTAAAACTACCACAGAAGGGATTGATAGAACTTTATCTACTTCTTTAATGCTTAATAGATTGTTATGGCATGATATGGGTTACGAACACACCCTAACAATAGAACAAATGGTTGAGGAGTTAGCGGAATATGTTAAAAAATAAAGTAGTAATGATTACAGGTGGTACAGGGAGCTTTGGCAATGCTTTAGTAGATAGAGTACTGCCTATGAAGCCTAAGAGAATAGTAATTTTTAGTCGTGATGAGAAGAAACAAAGCGATATGCGTAATAAATACAAGAACAAGCTCTTATACTTTATTATTGGAGATATCAGAGATAGAGAAAGTGTGGATAACTCTATGGTAGAAGTTGATTATGTATTTCATGCAGCAGCCTTAAAACAAGTACCAGCTTGTGAGTTTTGGCCTATGGAAGCTGTTAAGACTAATATTTTGGGAGGAAATAATGTAATTCAATCCGCGATAGAGCATAAAGTCAAAAAAGTAATTATTTTAAGTACTGATAAAGCAGTCTATCCCATAAATGCTTATGGAATGAGTAAGGCTATATTGGAAAAGATAGTGCAGATATCATCAACTAAAGATACTATTGTTTGCGGAGTGAGATATGGGAATGTTATGTATTCAAGAGGTTCAGTCATTCCTTATTTTATAGATTCAATTAAAAAAGGTGAACCATTAAAGATAACTAATTTGGATATGACACGATTTCTTCTTAAATTAGATGATGCAGTTGATTTAGTTTTAGAAATATTAGCTAAAGGTAAACGTGGGCAAATGTATGTTCGTAAGTCTCCTGCTTGTACGATAGGAACATTAGCAAAAGCAGTCTGTGAAATCTTTAACTATAAAAATGGTTATAAAGTAGTAGGAGTAAGGATAGGCGAGAAAATGCACGAAACTCTTATTGCTTCTGAAGATGAACCTTTTACTTCTAAAAATGCTAAAAGATTAAATGTTGAAGAAGTTAAAAAATTACTTTTAACTTTACCGGAAATAAAATGAGTAATATAAGTATTTTTGCTAAACCGCCATTTGAAATGAAACATTTACAAAGAGTATCGTCTATAATTCGTGGCGAGCAAATTGCAGCCTATATGTTAAATTGTCGTCTTAATCCTACAAGTGGTTACGAAGATGATACCTGTATCTATGTTAAGCCCCATATCAGGCCAGGTACAGATTATAAGTTTGAAAAACATTCCTATGTAGATGTGCATGATGGGTTTGAGTTAAGACATACACTTAGAAAGTATCCTGAAGTAGGAGCTATTGCTATATCAGATCATAGTGCTTACGTTTTGGGGCAGTATGTAAAGAATAAAATTGTTATAATCCCCCATCATCATTGTAATTTTGAGAGAACTACAAGAGTGAGAGATAAGATAAGAAAGGTAGGAATTACAGGATCTGCTCAAGCTTTTCCATTTGTTCCTGATGTAATAAAAGAAGGATTGAAAAAAAGAGACATTTTATACGAGGAATATTCTAATTTCTATCCTAGATTATCGGTTGCCAGATTTCACTATAGTTTAGATATTCATTTAGTATGGCGACCTTGGAAGAAAGGACTATCCTCTCCTTTGAAAGTTACTAACGCTATGGCGTTTGGTGTCCCTACGATTGCTTTAGATTTAGATGAGCCTTCATATAAAGAAGTTGAGGGTTGTTATATTGGAGTTAAGACACCGGAAGAATGGTTAGAAAAATTGGATGAATTAATTGCAAATTCAAAAATGTATCAAGATATGTCTAAGTTTTGTCTTGAAAAAGTAGAGCGTTATCATATAAGCGAGATAGCAAAGTTATATAAGGAGTTACTATGATTGGAATTGTAACTGGAAGTTTTGACCTTCTTCATGCTGGTCACATAAATTTACTTAGAAAAGCTAAGCAGAAATGCGATCACTTAATTGTGGGACTTCATGTAGATCCTAGTATAGAAAGACCGGATAAAAATAAACCTATTGAAAGCCTTCTAGAGCGTCAAATAAAACTTAAGGCTTGTAACTATGTGGATCAGGTTATTGTTTATGAAACTGAAGCCGATCTATCAATTATATTTAAGTATCTTAAAATTGATATAAGATTTTTAGGTACAGACGCTAAAGATGGCAGGGTAATTACTGATGAGGGTGCTATCCCAATCGAATATCTCGAATCTTTGCCTATTCATACTTCAGAACTTAGGGGAAGGATCAAAAATGACAACTCAAAATGATCCTGCAACAGCAATTAAAGTTAGAAGATCTAAACAGTTTAAGTTAAAAGCTAGAACAAATAAAAACTTGCAGGTTATTCATATAAAAGACTTTGGTTTTATTCCTGAAACTCTTATCTTTGAAAGAATAAATCAAAATTGGTTTGCTATAAGCGCTATTTTAACTCCTGAAGAGATTAAGAAAGAAGAGGAATTAGTTAAGGAGGAGAAAAAGAAATAATTATCGGAAACGGAGACATCGGCACTATATTAAAAGAAGCTATGCGTCCGGCAGACGAGGGCTATATTTTCTTTGCCTCAGGAGTTTCAAATAGCCAGGAAACAAGGGAAGATGAATATAATAGGGAGTATTTACTGCTTATGGAGCAGGATAGGTCAAAGCATCTAGTTTATTTTAGCTCTTTGGCGGTTTTCTATTCGGATACACGCTATACTAAGCATAAAAGACTAATGGAGGCTTGGATTAAAAAAGAGTTTCCCAAATATACTATAGTCAGGTTGGGGAATATTACATGGGGAACTAACCCTCATACACTTATCAATTACTTAAAAGCCCATCCAGAAGCGGAAATACAAGACGTTTACCGCTATATTATTGATAAAGATGATTTTTTGCATGTTATCGAGCTTATTCCTGACTGGTCATGTGAACTATCTATCTTTGGTCGTAGAATGAAAGTTAAAGAAGTGGTAAAGGAGTATTGTAATGGATAAATCAATAAAAATACTTTGTGTCTGCCAGCATGGTTACTGTAGGAGTGTAGGGACAAGATATTGCCTTAATAAACGTGGCTATAATAATGTGATTGCTATTGGATGGCGCAATACTTCTCTTGAAACTTTAAAGATGCTTTCCGATTGGGCAGATATAATCTTAGTAGCTAAACCCTATCATGCTGATTATCTTCCAAGTGGAAAAGAGAAAGTAAATAACAAATTTACCATAGGAGAAGATAATTGGCTTAATCCTATGAATAAAGAGTTACACGAAATCGTAGATAAACAATTGGAGTTAATAAAATTATGAAAACTGGCTGCGTGGGTTTTGGCTGGGTTGGTAAAAGTATGAAACAACTATTTCCAGAAGCTGTAGTATACGACCCTGCTTTAAATATGGGAACTAAAGAAGAAATTAATAAAGTAGATATTTGTTTTATTGCAGTGCCAACTCCTAATATTGGTGAGAGTAAACTTGATACTTCAATAGTCGAAGAAGTGATTAAATGGTGTGAATGTCCACTTCTTGTTATTAGGTCAACAGTAAATCCTGGGGATTGTGATAGATGGATAAAAGAAACAAAAAAAAACATTTTAATGCAACCGGAATATTTGGGCGAGTCTCCTGCTCATCCAATGCTTGACCCTAAAATTAGACCCTTTTTGATAATTGGCGGATTACCTTTTGCAAGGTACAAACTTATTCAACTTTATCAAACAGTTTATAACGCCAATATTACAATTCGGGAAGTGACTAATTTAGAGGCAGAAGTTATTAAACTTTCGGAAAATAGGGCAATTGCTTTTAAAGTAGCCCAATGTCAGGAACTTTATGATATATGTGAAAAAGCAGGAGTTAATTACAATACTATTCGAGAAGCGGTTTATGGTGATGATCCTCGATTTAATCTTTGGTGGACTTTTGTCTATCCAGATAAAAGAGGATTTAATTCAAAGTGTATTCCCAAAGATGTGTATGCTTGGTGTGCTTGGGCTGAAAGTCTAGGTTATGAACCGAAAATTACCAGAGCCATACTTGAGAAGAATAAGGATTGGATAAAGTAAGCTAGCGCATAATTCGCAGGGCCGTCGCTAGCGCCCTGCGAATTATGACAGATTTAAGTATTTGCATACCTAGTCGCAACGAGGAATTTCTAGGTAGGACAATACAAGATTTACTTGAGCATACAAGTGATAAGACAGAAATTATAGCCATTTTAGATGGTTGGCTACCCAACCCCCCCTTGCCAACAAGCCCTAGAGTAACAGTAATTTATAATCCTGTTTCTGTTGGACAACGTGCAGGAGTAAACCAAGCTGCAAAAATAGCCAAAGGTAAATATATCCTTAAACTGGATGCTCATTGTGCAGTAGATCAGGACTTTGATTTAAAGATGATTAAAGCAATGGAAGAATTGGGTGAAAATACAACACTTATTCCCTTAATGAAGAATATGCACATTTTTGATTGGGTGTGTGAGGAGGGTCACAGACGTTACCAAAGCCCTTCAGGGGTATGTGAAACGTGTGGTAAGCCTACTACCAAAGATATTGTATGGATTGCTAAGAAAAGCCCTAACACTTTTACTTTTAGAATTGATAAAACAATGCACTTTCAGTATTTCTCGGAGCTTGCTAAACGTCCAGAGAATATTGCAGGTGCTTTGAAGTTAGATGGTACTAGAGATACTAACTATCGTGAGACTATGAGTATCCAGGGTTCGTGCTTCATGATTACTAGAGAAAAGTACTTTGAATTGGATATTTGCAGCGAGGATTTTAACTCATGGGGGCAACAAGGCTGTGAAGTTGCGATGAAAACCTGGCTCTCAGGAGGACAAGTAATTGCTAATTTATATACCTGGCACGCGCATACCTTCAGAACAAGAGGGGGTGATTTTGGCTTCCCTTACTCCAACCCACAAGATAAAGTTAATGAGAACAGAGAACTATCAAGAGAGTTATTCCAAAGAGATAAATGGCCTAAAGCTACCCGTAAATTCCAGTGGATACTGGATAAATTTAATCCGCCAGACTGGGGAGTAAGCAAGGGTATGATTTATTATACCCATAATCAGTTGACTGAAGCGATTGCTAAACCAGTTAGAGATAACCTTTTAAAAATAAGCCAGGACAAGAAAATAAACATAACTTCAGCCTCACTTAAAAAGATGGATTTTGGGGTTAAAAATGTACGATTCCCTTCACTTAAAAAAAGTTACTATGCCATGCACAAACAAATCTTAGGGGCATTGGAGAATAGTAGGGATGATTGGATATTCTTTACCGAGCATGACGTGTTGTATCATCTCTCACACTTTGATTTTGAGCCTAAGGATAAAGAAACTTTCTACTATAATCAAAATATTTGGTACTTACGGGAAGATGGACACGCTCTGCATTATGACGTTAATCAATTATCAGGACTTTGTGTTTGGAGGGAAACTGCAATTACTCACTTTAGAGAAAAGTTAGCAAGAATAGAAAAAGAGGGATTTTCACGGAATATGGGTTTTGAACCTTTCACTCATAATAGAGTCCAATGGGATAAGACATTTAAGATGGAAACTTGGAAATCAGAAGCACCAAATGTAGATATACGTTTCAAACAAAATAGTACTGGTATGAGGTGGAAAAAAGAAGAATATAGAAATCAACAGTTACTTATAAATTGGCAAGAAACAGACGACTCAATAGATGGTTGGGGTAAGACTCAAGACCTCGTAAAAACACTTCAATAATTGCCATAAAATAAAAACATAATTTAATCTTTTGATATGGCACTAACAGATAATCTAGTATCATATTGGAAATTAGAGGAAGCCAGCGGGACACGGATCGATGAACTTGCTACTAATGATTTAACTCCAACTGCCACTCCTGGTAATGCAATAGGGAAAATTGATAATGCTGTAGCTTTAGCTTCTGCCAGTTCACAATTCCTGTCTAAGGTCGATAATGCCTCACTTGATTTTACCACTGCTTTTTCCTGGCAGTCTTGGGTTTACCTGACTGATTTTGCAGACAATAATACAGTATCTTCCAAATGGAATTATCAGACTGATGGTAGTTGGGCTACACAAGTAAGAGCTGATTTTAAAATCCAAACCTTTATTGCTGCTACTGTTGATGACGCTGGAGTAAATTATGGTATAGGAGATACAATTTTTTCAACTGCGACTTGGTATCATATTGTCGTAGTTTATGATGGTACTTTAGCGGCTGCTGACCGTTTAAAAATCTATGTAAATGGTGATCCGGAAACCCTTTCTATCACTGGTACTATTCCCGCTTCCTTATTAAATTCAGCTGCTTCATTAAACGTTGGTTTTTGGAATGGATTAAATAGATACATGAATGGACGGATTGATGAATCAGCAGTCTGGAGTAGGGCTTTAAGTTCTACTGAAGTAACAAGTTTATATAATGGAGGATCTGGTTCCCACTATCCTTTTATTGGTAGTGCTTCAGCATCAGCATCTACTAGCGCTTCGGAGAGTAAAAGTGCAAGCGCCAGTAGTTCCGCATCAGTTTCAGCTAGCGAATCAAAATCATTATCTCCTTCAGCTAGTCAATCTCCTTCGGCTAGTGAATCTAAATCAGCGTCAAAGTCAGAGTCTAAGTCTAGTAGTGCCTCAGAGTCAGCTTCAGAATCTAAATCTCTAAGCCCATCAGCTTCAGAATCTAAATCAGAGTCAGCTTCTTTAAGCCCTTCTGCTTCCGTCTCTGCCTCTGAATCAAAATCGTTAAGCCCCTCTGCCTCTGGTTCAGCTTCGGAATCAAAATCAGCTTCAGCCAGTGAATCAAAGTCACAAAGCCCTTCTGCGAGCGGAAGTGCGTCTCAAAGCCCCTCTGCAAGTGCCTCAAGATCTGCCTCAGCTTCTTTAAGTCCTAGTGCTTCTGCAAGTGCCAGTCCCTCCGCCTCCGTATCTCCTTCCCCTGCTGAATATACAAACAAATATTCAACAGTCGGCAATATCTATACGGATAAATATACAAGTACACTTTAAATTATGGCAACAATTAAACTAACCAAAGTAGACATTGGGCCGACTAGATATATTGTTTATCAAGACGGTATACCCTCAGAAGTTACATCAGAGGTTTTTATGGTTGTTGATATAGACGGAAAAGTAATCTACAACTATGATACTTGGAGTAAACAAATAGGTTTCGCTACACCCTCAAAAGCACTGTCAGACAAACAGTACGCTACTCAAGCTAACGGCTATCATTGGGTAAAAATTCCAGGCTATGCCGTAATCAAAATCCCACCTGAACATATCACTAACAATACCCTTAACCAAGCAGGGATAGACTATATAAAGATTTGGGCGGGGGAGGGATAATGGCAATTACAATTGGCACACCAACATCATCTGGCAATCAAGCAAATACATCTGGATTTAGTTTTAACAACACCCCTAACGCTAACACTAAAGCATTAGTAGTTGTAGTTATGGGAGTGGATTCAAGTGCTACCGATTCAGTTGTTAGCGGTGTTACTTTTGGCGGAGTTGCCCTTGAACCAGCCAGAGCCAGATATAAGCCCAATGGAGAATTTTTCCATATCTGGTATCTTAAAAACCCCACAATAGCTTTAGGTTCTGTTGCTGTTAGCTTAGGTGGTACCTGTACTGACTGTCAGGCTACCGCCATTCCCTTAATAGACGCAAGTGCGACAAGTATTTTTTACGATACGGGTCTTGAAAACACCGATGCCGATACAACTCACGGATTTACAATAACTTCTGTAAAAACAGGTGCGATGGGTATAGCGGCTATTTGGAATGGTGATGCTCTCACAACTGATGTCGCCCCTACTTCTACTCCTACTTCAGGAACACTTGTTACAGGTAGTGAAGCTGATAATGGTGCTTCTTGTAATGAAGTTGCTTGGCTTGGAGAATCAGGGGGTTCGGTGGCTTTCTCTTGGACAAAAGTTGCCACAAATGCCTCTGGTGCTCAAGGTGCGACTTTTTATTCTCAATTTGCTCCTACCGTAGTCTTAACAGGACAAAGCGTTACTCCTACTTTAATCTTTACAGGAACAGATCTTAATGCAGACGAGGTGGAATATGAGGTACAGGTAGATACGAATAGTAATTTTGGAATGATTGCTGGACAAAGTACATATGATACTGACACTGTCCTATATTCGGGATTTATTATTGCTGCTGGACAATCTTTCACTGGAGATGGAAGTACTCTCGATCATTGTGATATTCTTTTAAGTAAATCTGGTTCGCCAACTGGTACAGCTCAAGTCAAAATCTACAATCATAGTGGTATATATGGAACATCTAGTGTACCAACAGGAGCTGCTTTAGCGACATCTGGTACACTGGATGTATCGACGTTGACAACAACTCCCACCTTGACTACATTTAGTTTTACAGGTGGAGACAGAATACCGTTAGAGAATGGGACTTACTATGTAGTTACAATTGAATATTCTGGAGGAAATAGTACCAATAGTGTGCGAGCTTATCGTAGCACTTCAAATGTCTATTCTGGGAATTATTGTTACTATTCTTCTTCGTGGTCAGCATATAGTACCAATGATTTAGTTTTTGGTGTATATCGTGAAATTACTCTTGACACCCTCTCCTCCACCGATGATGACGCTAACTGGACAGGTACAGGAGCTCCCAATCCTTTTCCTAGTGGAAATGCGATAAGTTATACGATACCAGTAGCAAGTACATTAGATGCCTCTACTACCTATTACTGGAGAGTAAGAGCTATTGACCCCCTAGGAAGTAATACCTGGGGAGCATATCCGACAGCGTTTAGTTTTACGACGGCGGCGGGGGGTACTGTTTCATCTTCTGCTTCTGGATCGGCTTCAGCCAGTGCCAGCGGTTCTGCTTCTGAGTCTAAAAGCGCTTCCGCTTCTGAAAGCGCATCGGAATCTGCCAGTGAAAGTAAGTCATTAAGCCCTAGTGCTTCAGAGTCAAAAAGTGCTTCTGTTAGTGAATCAGCCTCAGCTTCACCATCAGAAAGTGCGTCAGAAAGCAAGTCATTATCTCCATCTGCAAGTGAGAGCAAATCTGAATCAAAATCCGCCTCTGCCAGCGAATCTGCTTCTGAATCCAAATCTCTATCTCCATCAGCATCAGAAAGTAAAAGTGCTTCAGCTAGCGAAAGCGCCTCAGCTTCCGCTTCCGAAAGTAAAAGTCTTAGTCCTTCCACATCAGAAAGTGCATCGGCATCAGCCAGTGAATCTAAAAGTGCCTCCGCGTCGGAAAGTAAGTCTCTTTCACCCAGTGCATCCGAAAGCAAAAGCGCTAGTGCTAGTGCTTCGGCTTCTGAGTCAGCGTCAGCTTCAAAATCTGAATCTAAGTCAGCTAGTCCATCCACCTCAGAGTCCAAATCAGAGTCTGCTTCCGAGTCGAAATCTCAAAGCCCTTCTGCCAGTGAAAGTAAATCTCAGTCTGCTTCAGGAAGTGCTAGTGAGTCAAAATCGGAAAGCAAATCCCAGTCTCCTTCGGCTAGTGAATCAAAGAGCGAATCTAAATCCGAAAGTAAGTCTGAGAGTAAAAGTGAGTCTAAAAGTTTAAGCCCATCATCAAGTGAAAGCAAATCGGAATCGAAAAGCGAATCAGCTTCTGAGTCAAAGTCCGAATCCAAGTCATTGAGCCCTAGCGCATCGGAATCGAAATCTGAATCAAAATCAGAATCTGCTTCAGAAAGTAAATCTGCCTCTGCTTCCTTAAGTCCCAGTGCTTCATTATCTCCTTCAGCTTCTGAGTCTCCATCAGCTAGTTTATCTCCTTCAGCTTCCCAAAGTCCTAGTGCATCAGAGTCTAAATCCCTTTCACCATCAGCATCAGAATCCAAAAGTCAAAGTCCCAGCGCTAGCCTTTCGCCTAGCGCTTCTCTCAGCCCTTCCGCCAGCGAATCTAAGAGTCTTAGTCCTTCGGCGAGTGAGTCAAAAAGTTTGTCACCTAGCGCCTCACTTTCTCCTAGTGCTAGCCTTAGTCCATCGGCTAGCTTAAGTCCATCGGCTTCGGAGAGTAAATCTCAATCACCATCTGCATCGGAATCAAAATCTCAATCACCCTCGGCTAGTTTGTCTCCATCTGCAAGTCTCTCTCCTTCAGCTAGTTTAAGCCCTTCAGGATCACTTAGTCCTTCAGCTAGTTTAAGCCCTTCAGGTTCTCAAAGTCCAAGCGCATCTGAGTCTAAAAGTTTGTCACCATCTGCGTCAGAGTCCAAGTCACAAAGCCCATCCGCCAGCCTTTCTCCATCAGCATCCCAAAGTCCATCTGGATCTTTAAGCCCTAGTGCATCGGGATCTAAAAGCTTAAGCCCTAGTGCATCGGAATCTAAGTCTTTATCTCCAAGCGCTTCATTATCACCATCCGCCTCATTAAGTCCAAGTGCCAGCTTGTCTCCTTCAGCCAGTGAATCTAAATCTCAAAGCCCTTCTGCATCCGAATCAGCCTCGGCTAGCGCCAGTGAGAGTAAAAGTTTATCGCCTTCTGCCAGTGAGTCTAAGTCTGAAAGCAAATCAGCTAGCGCTTCTCAATCGGCTAGTGAAAGCAAGAGTTTGTCACCATCAGCATCAGAATCAAAATCAACCAGCGCCTCGGAGTCTAAAAGTGAGAGCAAAAGTGAATCCAAGTCGTTAAGTCCTAGTGTCTCCGAATCAAAATCAGAAAGCAAATCTGCCTCAGCCTCAATGTCTGCTTCCGAAAGTAAATCTCTTTCTCCATCTGCTTCCGAATCAAAATCAGAAAGCAAATCTGCCTCAGCCTCTGAATCTGCATCGGAGTCTAAAAGTTTATCCCCTTCAGTATCCGAATCTAAGTCTGCTAGTAAGAGTGAATCTAAATCTCAATCGCCATCGGCAAGCGAGAGTGCTAGCGAATCTAAGAGCCAATCCCCAAGTGCCAGTGAATCCAAAAGCGAAAGTAAATCTTTAAGTCCATCAGCGTCAGAATCCAAATCTCTTAGTCCTTCTGCTTCTCAAAGTCCAAGTGCCTCTGAATCAGCTAGTGCGAGTGCAAGTGCTTCTCCTTCAGGCGGAAGCGCTTCTGGTTCAGCCTCTGAATCTAAGTCGCTTTCTCCCTCTACCTCAGAGTCAAAATCTGAGTCCAAATCTGAGTCCAAATCTCAGAGTCCTTCTGCCAGTGAAAGTAAATCTCAGTCTGCTTCAGGAAGTGCTAGTGAGTCAAAATCAGAAAGCAAATCATTATCACCATCAGCGTCAGAATCGAAAAGTGAGAGCAAGTCAGAAAGTGTTTCGGAGTCAGCTAGTGAGAGTAAAAGTCTTTCACCAAGCGCTAGTCTTTCATTTTCTGCTTCTGAATCAGCAAGTGCTTCAAAGAGTGCTTCAGCTTCTATATCGGCTTCGGAAAGCAAAAGTCAATCACCATCCGCTAGTGAGAGTAAGTCTGCTAGCGCTTCGGAGAGTAAATCAGAATCCAAATCTGAATCTAAATCCCAAAGTCCTTCTACTAGTGAATCAAAAAGTGCTAGCGCCAGTGCCTCGGCAAGCGAAAGTAAATCGGAAAGTAAAAGTCAGTCTCCATCGGCATCTTTAAGCCCAAGTGCAAGTGAAAGTGCTAGTGGTTCTGCCTCTGTATCTAAAAGTCAGTCTCCATCTGCAAGTGAGAGCAAATCTGAATCAAAATCCGCCTCTGCCAGCGTCTCTGCTTCTGAATCAAAGTCAGCATCAGCATCAGAATCAAAGTCCCTAAGTCCATCGGCAAGCGAATCGGCATCAGAAAGCGCCTCTGAATCCAAATCCTTAAGTCCTTCCGCTTCAGAATCAAAATCTGCTTCAGCTTCCGAATCTAAATCTCTTAGTCCGTCTGTCAGTGAGAGTAAAAGTGCCTCTGCTTCAGAAAGTAAATCTCAATCCCCCTCGGCTTCTCTCAGTCCTAGTGCAAGTTTATCTCCTTCGGCTTCGTTATCACCATCAGCTTCACAATCCCCTAGTGCAAGTGAGTCAAAGTCGCTATCCCCTAGTGCGTCAGAATCTAAAAGTCTTAGTCCTAGTGCCTCTCCCAGTTTGGGATATACAGGCTATACAAGAGGAGATGAGGCAACGCTTCCAACAAATGATACCGATTTGGAAACTGCTTACACTGCTCAAAATGTAACTGATGTCGCAACAGATGACGGAGTGAGAGTAGGCCAAACTGGAACGCTACAATACATGATACATCAATTCAAAAACTTTGTGCCGGTAAGCAGTACTCTTTTAAACTGGAATGGACAATCAAGCCTAGCACCTTCTGCCTCAATAGTCCGTTTACAGATTTATAACAGAAATACTCCAGCTTGGGAAACTGTGGATAGTGATAACACAACAGGAGCAAATACTGATTTTGACTTAAGTGGGAATATAGCGGATTTGACTAATTATAAGGATGCAGGAAACGTAATAAGCTGTAGGGTTTATCAGGAGGCGACATAATGGCAAGACTAGACAAAATTAACGCAACTACATTTGCAAGAGAAGTTAAAAGTAATCCTAAAGACCGTATAGAGATAGAAGTGGGGGATTCCAAACAACCTGATTTTAAGCCTCAATTCAAAATAATGCGGTGGAATAATGAGGTTAATTTTTCCCTTCGTGCAGAGGAAGACCCCATAGCCACAGTCGTAGAAGAAGGTGACAAGATTAAGTACATTGGTGACAAAGTTGAAGTTCATCAATACGATAAACCAGAAGCAGGAGAAAACGAAGGCTTTGAGTTTGAGTGGATTTTAAAAGAAAAACCAGATACCAACGTACTAACTGCGACTATCCAAACTAAAGGACTTAACTTCTTTTTTCAGCCTCCACTTACTCAACAGGAAATAGATGAAGGTGCTTCAAGGCCTGAAAATGTAGTTGGAAGCTACGCCGTTTATCACAAAACCAAAGGTGGAATGAATGACATAGCAGGAATGGAATACAAGGTAGGTAAAGCCTTTCATATTTACAGACCAAAAGTAACAGATGCCAATGGAGTAGAAACTTGGGGAGAATTGAACATAGATGAACAAAATGGACTTCTGACAGTAATCATAGACCAAACATGGCTTAACAATGCGGTATATCCAGTGGTTGTTGATCCTACTTTTGGATATACGAGTATTGGAGCAAGTGATTGGGCTGATATAGCTTCAATTACTTCTGATGCATCAAGAATGGTAGGAGTGGCTGTAGCATTAGGTACTGCTGGCACATTGGATAGTCTCCATGCAGCATTGAGATTAACTGCTACCGGAACTGAAAATGTCGATCTTTATGCTGCGTTATACGATAAAGATAGTGTAACTACTAGCTCTCACGGTTTAGTAGCTAGTGTTGAAAGATTAAATGTAAACACCTCAAGTACAACTTTTGCATTTTTTACTTTCACGGCCAATTCGGAATCACTTGCAATTGATACTTATATCATAGCAATTCTTGGAAATGGGGAGGATTTAGTTACGGCAACTCAGCAAGTCTACCTTGCGTATGATAGCGGAGCCTCTGTCTCACGATATGCTGAACAAAGCGTTGGTGCTGGTTCTTATGCTGCAAGGAAGGAAAACCCCTGGACAAATGTTGCTGCTACTAGCAGTGCTAATATATCTCTTTACGCCACCTATACAGCAGCAGGTTCAGAAAGTCCCTCACAATCCCCTTCTGCAAGCAGAAGTGCGTCTTTGTCGCCATCTGCTTCTTTGAGTCCTAGCGCTTCTCTCTCCCCGTCTGCTAGCCTTTCTCCTAGTGCTTCCTTATCACCCAGCGCCAGTGCTTCCCCTTCTTCAGTTCAATATGAACTTTTAACAGATTTATGGAATGTTAGTCAGGGGAGTGCATCACCTTCTCAATCACCATCCGCCAGCGGGAGTAAATCACAATCTCCAAGTGCTAGTTTGAGTCCCTCAGCTTCTTTATCACCAAGCGCTTCTCAAAGCCCTAGCGCCTCAGAGTCTAAATCTTTAAGCCCAAGTGCCTCCGAATCTAAAAGCCTTTCTCCCTCTGCTTCCCTTTCCCCGAGTGCCAGTCTTTCACCATCTGCTTCGGAATCGAAATCATTATCACCAAGTGCTTCCGAGTCAAAATCACAATCTCCGTCAGCTAGTTTAAGCCCTTCTGCAAGTCTCTCACCTTCAGCTAGTCTTAGTCCATCAGCTAGTCTTTCACCGTCTGCCAGTGAGTCAAAATCGCTATCTCCATCTGCCTCAGAATCAAAATCGCAATCGCCAAGTGCTAGTCAAAGCCCCAGTGCTTCTCAATCACCATCGGCTTCTGAGTCTAAGTCTCAAAGTCCCAGTGCATCAGAAAGTAAATCATTATCTCCGAGTGCCTCTTTAAGTCCTAGCGCCTCTCAATCACCAAGTGCTAGCGTGTCAGCATCACTTAGTCCATCAGCTAGCGAAAGTAAGTCTCTTTCACCTTCTGCTAGTTTGAGTCCTAGTGAATCTTTATCTCCTTCAGCCAGTGAATCTAAAAGCCAAAGTCCAAGCGCCTCAGAGAGTAAATCCCAAAGCCCAAGTGCATCAGAAAGTACTTCTGCTAGTAAAAGTGCGTCAAAGTCAGAATCTCTTTCTGCTAGTGCCAGTTTATCCCCGAGTGCTTCTCAGTCCCCATCCGCTAGTGAGTCAAAGTCATTATCTCCTTCCGCCTCAGCCTCAGCTTCTGAATCCAAAAGCTTAAGTCCTTCCGCAAGCGAAAGTAAATCTCTTTCTCCAAGTGCAAGTGCTTCACCATCTGGTGGAAGTGGGTCGGCTTCCCAAAGCCCTAGCGGATCACTTTCACCTAGCGCATCAGCAAGCGCTTCTGCTTCGGCGTCAGAATCTAAAAGTCTGTCTCCTTCTGCCAGCGAGAGTGCATCGGAGAGTAAAAGTGCGTCAAAGTCAGAATCTGAGTCGGCTTCCGCTAGCGCGTCAGAGTCAAAATCCGCCTCAGCTTCAGAGTCTAAAAGCGAATCTAAGTCAGCTTCTGCTTCGGAATCGGTATCTGAGAGTGCTAGTGCCTCTGCTTCAGAGTCAAAAAGTCAAAGTCCATCACAATCCGCTTCAGCATCATTATCTCCCAGCGCCAGTGTTTCGCCTAGTCCTTCTGCTTCTGTCTCGGCAAGTGCCAGCGCCAGTCCTTCTCAATCACCTATAGAATATGTTGATAAGTACTCAACTACCGGAAACACTTATGGTGATAAGTATTCGGAATTAGGTAATGATTACATAGATAAATATAAGCAGTGGGACGAGTTACCACAAGCACCAGACTAGACTATAAATAAAACTCTCCTCTAATCTAAGGGTATGGTTTTAGAAGATAAATCATTTGAGGGCGGGATAAGTAGTTTTGCAGATCGTGGAATCAGGGGGGCATTTAAATTTGGTTCTAATTTGTCGATTCGCAAAACTGTAGATACCCTTTCTTGTGGGCAAGCATTAAAAGAAGAAGGAGAATTTGGTCCAAGCCATTCACAATCTCCTTCTATCTCCGCAAGTGCCTCACAATCACCAAGTGCAAGTAGTAGTGCTTCTTATAGTCCTAGCTTATCAAACTCACCTTCTAAATCACCTTCAGCTTCAGCATCAAGAAGTAATTCCCCATCCCAAAGCCCTTCGGGTTCCGCTTCACCATCCTCTTCTGCTAGCGCTTCCCCTTCCACATCAGCAGGACTTAATAACGTATATGAAGATTTAGTAATCGCTTGGGTTCCCGCAACTGATGGAAATTTATATGGTTTTGGTAATGCCGGCCATATCTACAGGCGCTATTCGGACGGATTTACTAGAATGGTATATACAGATGCAGACGGATCAATTAAAGGGGCTATAGAGAAACCTTCAAGTGATGGCAAAACCTACCTTCAATGGGCTACTGGAACTTCTATTAAGAGAAAACCTCTCCCTGGAGCAGGTGATTGGACTGATGTAGAGGAGATTGCGGATAATTTAACCGGAACTGATTGGCACACCATGAAACAGGTAGGTGGGGCTAATTATATCGCAAATGGTTCAAAAGTAGCTTTAGTGGGATATGACGATTCGTGGACTAATGAGGCGTTAGACATAATCCCCGGAAGATATATAAAAACCATTGTTGAGAGAAATGGGCGGGCGGTATTTGGTACTTATCCAGCCGGATACCCAAATAAGGGAGTTAATGGAGCAATTGATTGTGAATATCCTTTAATGCAAATAGGTGATGATGGAGAGTTATATTTTGCAAACTTCACGGATTCAATGCCTGTTAAAAGATTCCCCGGGGGTGGGAGAGTAAATCCGAGTGGAGTAGCAAATGAAGTTCAAGAGATTGAAATGTTTGATTGGGTATTTGGAGCCGATAGCTGGATTGATAGACAAACGCTGGGAAATATGTCTATCTGGGGAGTATTTGATGCAGATTCGGGTAAAAATGGTTTATATTACTACGGCAGAAAAAATAAAGAACAACCTTTTACCATGAATCTTGAATATGCTATGGATGTTGACGAAATAGGGGCAGTCGTAAATGTAGATGGTGTAACACTTGCAAGTTATAAGGATGGTAATGATTTTGGGGTAAAAGCTGTAGATTCAACTACAAAAGCCGAAGGGATATGGGAATCACTAGAATTCAGGTTTCCGGTTAAAAAGGCTGAACAAATCACAAAAGTATCCCATGTTGAGATATTTTTCGATGAATTACCTGTAGGATGCAGTATTTATTTCTATTACCAGAAGAATAAATCAGGAACATGGGTACAGGCATATACCGCAGAAGGAGGTCAGGCTTTTACTTCAACAGGGGGCAAAAAGGCTACTTTTAGAATTGGGGAGGAAATGGATATATATGAACGTAGAATATTAATGACACCTAGCGGGAATACTACACCGGAGATTTTTAGAATTAGAACTTATTTTAATTAACATGAATGAAAAAAATATTAATAATTTTAATAGTTACAATAATATTTTTAACAATAAATTATATGGATAATAAAGTTTATGAACCAGAAATAATTGTTGAAACACCTTTTCCAAGCGAAGGGGGGATACCTACTTTTGCATCAACCCCAGCTAATGCAGTTGGAACCTATACTCCAACTACTACAAAAGAGAAGTTTATTCCTAAGAAAAAAGTAGCCCTTGAGTTACTTAGCACTGCATTAAATACCAGAAGTAAAAAGATACTTCAGGAGTTTAATTTGGCAGATTCAGGAGGATTAAAAATTGGTGATTTTAAAGAGGGCATATCAGGAGATTTAAGAATTACTCCTAGTGGATTAACAGCAAGAGATATAGCAGGATTAACTACTTTTGCAATAGATGGAGAAACCGGATCGGCTGTATTTAGAGGAGAGATTAGAGCAGCAGACTTTGTTGTATCAGATGAAAATGGTCTAATTTCTTTAAATAATTTTAATTCTGGTTATGTAGATAATGCTAATGTTTTAACTATTACCCCAGGTGGAGTTTATGTGGAAATTGATGTTACAGGTGGTGGAGATCCATTGGTTGTAGAATTTGATTTAACTAGAGAATCTAATGTTATGGTATTTTTTAATGCTACGGGTAGGAATACAGTTGACGGTAGTTTTCAATTAGTAGCAATTTATGAGGATGGTGGATCTGGAACTGTAGGTACAGCTCCTTTTACTCAACTAACAGGCCATTCAAGAATTTCGGGGGCTGTAAATGCTGATACAGCAGCAGGTGGAACAGCAATGAGCGTTATAACAGCCTCACAAACAAAAATCGTTACATTAGGTGCAGGACATCATAGATTAGCACTTAGACATAGAGCGGTAGGTGCAAATTCAGTAATTATCCAAGATATGACTATTGGTTTTATGGTACTAGGAAGATAATTAGCAAAAGACTTTCTTGCCAATAAATAAATTTGTACTTTAGTCTTGTTGTATGGATGATTTAGCAGATATACGAGCTGCCGTGCAAGACGATCTCACTGTTGGTGAGGAAAGTACACTTTTTTCTCCCAGTCTTATTGATCGGGCAATTAATAGAGCTTACAGGAAAGTTGCGGCATTATTCCCCTGGCCTGAACTTCAAGACGCTAAAAAGACTTCAACTCAGATAGATCAGGAATATTATGACTATCCTACAAACTGGCGGTCTAACTCTATCTGGAAGCTAACAATATTAGATTCTGATAGCAATGATGATAGATATGGGGAAGATCCTGACGGAAGCCCTCTTTCTTTTGATGATTACTTAGTTTGGAAAGAAGATAATCCGGATAGTACAGAAAAAAAATGGTCTAATCAGTGGAGAAGGTTCTTTATCTGGCCTATTCCTACTACTGCCGGAACTAATAATATTCATGTTTGGGGAATAAAAGTTGTAACAACTTTGAGTGACGATGCTGATACTACAATCTTTTCTCTTTCAACACCAGAGGCGAATGAGGCAATAGCGCTTGAAGCAGTTGCGATTTTGAAATCCAAAGAAGACAAAGAAGATTCCAGTAAGTTTAGAAGCATGGAAGCAAAACAAATATTAATAGTTGCTTGGGGAAAAATTACAAAGGAAATGGCTAAATATGAAAAGAATCAACCATTTTTTGAAGTAGAAGATATGTTCGGGCCAGGAAGAAGTAAAGATCTTAGGGGGAGATTTGATATATGATGAAATTAGGAGGATATTAAAATAGATCCATCAATTGTAAATTGGTTAAATTCACAAGGCCAAAAGAGTGACTACGCTTCACGCGCTCAACTAGCAGCTTCTAAAGGTATCACAGGATATGTAGGGAGTGCTGCCCAAAATACCCAGCTCTTAAATCTATTAAGAGGTGCTCCAGTAGCCCAGCAAACTGCACCCACACCGCAGCCTCAAACACAACAGCAACAAGCTCCACAACAACAGCCAACTTATCAATCCACCCAACCACAGCAGCCTACTGGACAGCCAGGCTCAGTCCAAGACTTGATAAACATGGGATTTAGTGGTTATCAGGGTTGGGGAAATGCAGAAGCTTTGGCAGATTTTAAATCAACAGGAGGTCAGGGGAAAGGTAGCTCAAGTTCAGGGGTATCTAGTTTTTCTAACCGTCCGGCAGCCCCAAACTTCCAGAATATTTATGATACCGCCTTAACCGCTGCTACCGCAGGAATACAGCCACAAATTGATGCAATTAATACCCAGATAGCTGCCAAAACAGATGCATATAATACCCAAGTCTCCAAAATAAAAGACAATCCCTATTTATCTGAAGCAACTATGTCAGGCAGGTTAAGTAAGTTAGCCGAGAGGTTTAATGCTGATATGCAACTTGAAACCAAAAAACAAGCAATAGTTGAGGGTAAGTTAGCTCAAGGCAAAGCTGATGCTCAGGTTAAGTTAAATATAGCAGCCCAGCAATATAATGTTGAAGACTCGCAATATCAACAAAATTTGCAATTATTTACTAATCTTTTATCTTCAGGCGCATTAGAAAATGCCAGCGGGACAGATATAGCTCAGATTACCAGTTCAACAGGGCTATCAAGTTCAATGGTGCAATCTATTATTAACTTCCAGAAGAAAAAGAATGCACCACAACCAAATATTACTACTGTTGATGATGGAACTAATCAATATGTGGTAGCTATAGATCCTTCTACAGGTAATGTTATAAATAAACAAATTATAGCTCGCTCTATACCTAAATCTACAGGTGGAGGTGGAGGAACAGCAGGTGAAAGAACCGCAGCAGCAGCTAAAACAGCTTTATCAGATATGAGTTCTTTGATTAATGGAGCATTAGATGCATCAGGTAAAAAAGCGTCTTCTTTACAAAAAGGGTCAGATGGATATTTATCACCTCAAGCTTATCAGTATTATAGAAGCCTATGGGTAGCTCAAGGACTATCTACAAAGGATTTTGAAGCTCAATTTAGTTATCTAAAGAATCCATACCAAGAGGGGTATTAATATGAATATGTTTATTAACCAAGCTAGTCCACAGCCTGGTAAATCGACTTCTACTTCTCCAGCATTTCAGAGAGCTACAGATATAAAAAATGCACAAAAGACTAACGTGTTTATTAATAGTAAAACTTCTACCAATATTGAAGTTCCTATATTTACCCCAAGCGCACCTAGTACACCTAGACAATTTCCTAAAGAATCTATAGTTAGTTCTCAACCACAACAGAATTTTCTACAAACTGTACAAACTAAAGCAGCTCCTATTATTGGACAAGCGCTACAGCTTGCCAAAGAAACAGTGAAACAAGTAGTAGATTTTATTCCTCAAGTACCATCTTATGCCAAAGCAGCTAAAGAAAAACCACTAGAGACAGTTGCAGGAGCAGGAGAAGCTAGTTTAACCTTTTTTGGTTCTTTGGCGGGGATAGTCCAGCGTGGTATAGCTTCGGTTGCCAAGGTAAATATTCCCGAAAGATGGGATATTACCAAACAAACAAGGGCTTTGAGAGAATTAGATGAACAATTAATACGAAAAGATACAAAAACCGCTGGGGAATTAATAGATAAAAGAAAAGCGTTTGAAACAGGAAGATTTGTAGGATCTTTTTTGCCTTATGCCTTAGGATCAGAAGTGGCAGCGGCATCAATAGGCTCTAAGATCCTACTTCCAACAGCAGAAAAGTTTTTACCAGGGGCAGTTAAATTTATTTCTACTATTAATAACGCTATTGGTTTTATGGGGGTAGGACAAATAGAACATGATCCAGAACACGGATCAAGAGTAGATAGGTTTAAAAATGACTTAATTATGTTAGGACTTTTTGAAGTAGGTGGAGTGGTATTAAAAGGGCTAACTAAAGGAACTAAAAACTTAATTTCCAAAACAACTAATGAAGTAAAGGGTAAAAAGACAGTTGTTATGGAAGAAGTTGAACCCCAAATTCAGGAAATTAAAGTTGCAATTAAAAAGGATACAGGGCAGAGTATGGAGGTTGTAGTTGCCAAACAAATAGCTGAAGGAAAACCAAAACCTATAGTTTCTAAACCCCTCCAACCATTAGCAGAAGAAGCAAGGAAGTATAAGAGTGCGAAGGAGTTTGTGGAGGATTATGGAAAAATTTCAAGAGAAATATCACGGGGGAAACCATCAGCTGGAGCATTAGGAGAATACACTTCAGAGGGGAAAATAAGAATAAAAACAAAAGGGTTATCTAAGGAAGAAATAAAAGAAGTTATTGGACATGAACAAAAACATCAGATTTCAGAGAAAATAATGGGCTATTTTATAAAAAAAGGCCCAAATGGTTTTGATAAAGAGTTTAGTAGAGTGGAAAAAATAATTAAAAAAATGGGAAAAGTTGTAGCGGTTGAAACCAAAGGAGAAATTGATATACAAATATTTGAACAATTCACATATAACAATAAAGAATTTGCAAAAAGGTTGCCTGAATTACATAAATACTTAATCGATTATGTTAATCTTAGGAAACAGGCTCAATCAATTCCCGATCTTACCGATTTCTACATCCAAGCTACAGGAGGAATTAAACCTAAAGGGATTAAGATTGAAACTAAGCCTAAAGAGGTTAAGCCCATTGGTGAAGGTGAAACAAAAGTATCTACACTTGGTCTTCGTGTAGAACAAACAGCTATTGAAAAGAAGTTAGTTAAAGAGTTAGGTGATTTACCAGAATATAAACAGCTTAATATGAAAGACCAGGCTACAAAAGCTGGAAACTTAATTAATTCTGATCCTGATAAAGCAATGAGGATAGCTTTGGGTCAAGAATTACCACCAGAAGGATTACTTAAAGAAAGCATATTTAAAGCCGTAGAAGAAAGCATCACAACTCCAGAGATGGCTAGAAGATTAGCAAGCTCTCCCTTGGTTTCAGAGAGTACAGCTTTAGGTCAAAGAATTAAGGCTTTAGATGTACAGATTGCAGATTCACCAGTAGGAGCTATGAAACAAGTAATTGATGCAAGAAAAAAAGTTATTGAGGGAAGATATGGTAATGTCGATAAGGCTACCGAGAGGGTTACTAAAGATATACAATCTAAAGTGAAGATCCCTTCAAAATGGGATTGGAATAAATTTATAGAAGGGATTCAGTGCTAAATGAATCGTAAAGAATATTATAAGTTTTTGAAATTTAACCCACCGTTTTTAGGTAGGAAACATTCTGAAGAGACTAAAAAGAAAATTGGACTAAAATCTAAAGGTAGATGTGCTGGTAAAAAAAGCAATTTTTATGGAATTCATAAATTAGGAAAAAATAGTCCGAATTGGAGAGGTGGTTTAAGAGGTGATAGTTATCTGGAAAGACGAAGATTTAGAGCAGCTATGCAAAAACTTATTTTTGAACGAGATGGATACAAATGCCAAATGTGTGATTCTGGAGGAGATTTACAGGTAGATCATATAGCCTCATGGGCTGAATTTAAAGAACTTAGATTTGATCCAGATAATTGCAGGACTTTATGTGCTAAATGTCATTATGAAATCACATTTAAAAAACCTATGCCCGAAAATATAAAAACATGGGGACATAATTTAGAACGGAGGATATCAAAATAGCTAAATGGTGTCTTATACCTGAACAGGTACAGAAATTTAAAGAAGCATTAAGAAACAGGACTATTGACCCTGAAAAGTTGGGCAAGATGTCCAGTGAGGAAAGAAATGCCTTTTTAAGCAAGATAGTAGGGAGAGATAATGCTTTACAAGTTAATTCCTTATTTGAAAGTAAGTTACTTTTAAAGAACCAAAAAGCAGGGTACATTTCTTGGGCTAAGAAGGTAGCTGGTTTAACCCCAGAGGTAAGACGCGATTTAATCGCTAAAATTGAAAGATTAGATAGAGTATTAAGTCCAAAAGAAGGTGAACAATTCTTAAAAGATTTAGCTGAAACAAGATTAGGAGCTAGTGTTAGTGAAACTGAAGCTAAGAATATATTTAATTTATCAGAGAGAGTTAAAAAAACAAAATCATTACAACAAGAAAATTTAACTTTTAAAACAGAAGAACAAAGATTAGCTTATGGTAGATCAAAAGTAGCTTTGATTAATTATGTTAATGATTTAAAAGGTAGAACTAATCAGAGAATTACTTTAAATCCAGTAAAAGCATTATCTACTATTGCAGGTAATGCTAAATCTATAAAGGCTTCTATGGATAATTCAGCAATATTTAGACAAGGTTGGAAAACTTTATGGACAAATCCCGTAATTTGGTCTAAAAATGCTGTTAAATCCTTCTCTACTATTTTTAAAACCTTTGGAGGCAAGAAAGTCATGGACGAACTAAATGCTGATATTATCTCTCGTCCTAATTATGATTTAATGGTTAAGGCTAAACTAGCTATAGGAACTATAGAAGAGGCCTTCCCTGGAACTGTTGCTGAAAAATTACCTATTCTGGGGAGGGTCTACAAAGCTTCAGAGAATGCTTTTACTGGCTTTGTTCATAAAACAAGAGCTGATGTATTTGATAAATATATCCAAATTGCTCAAAAATCAGGAATTGAACTAACAGAAAAAGAATTACAAAGTATTGGATCTATGGTTAATTCTCTAACTGGAAGAGGTAATCTTGGTAGGTATGAAGGTTCAGCAGCTAATTTAATTAATAATGTTTTCTTTTCCCCGAGATTTGTTAAAAGTCAGTTTGACACCTTAGGTCATGTTATTAGCGGAGCAGGAGGAAGTAATTTTGTTAGAAAACAAGCAGCCTTTAATTTATTAAAAGTAGTTTCAGGTACAGCAACTGTTCTTGCAATTGCTGATACTATAAAACCAGGTAGTGTTGAGTGGGATTCAAGAAGTTCAGATTTTGGAAAAGTAAAGATAGGTAATAGTAGCTTTGATGTTACAGGAGGAGCAAGTAGCCTTGTAGTACTAGCTAGTAGAATATTACCTTTATTAATAGGACAAGCAGCATCTACAAAATCAAGTATAACTGGTGCAATTATTCCTATAAATGAAGGTAAGTATGATCCTAAAACAGGAGAATTCGTTTTAAAGTATGGTGCTTCAACTGGAAAAGACGTATTATTTAATTTTTTCTCAAACAAAGCTGCTCCAGTAGCAGGATTTTTCTTGAATCTTCTTGAAGGTAGAAACTTTAATGGTGAAAAACCTACTCTTAAAGGTGAAGTAGTTAATTTATTTCAACCAATTCTTTTTTCTACATATGAAGATCTACAAAAAGATCCAAACTCCCCTAATAAAGTAATTACTATGATTTTAGATGGATTGGGTATAGGTGTTAATACATATTTGCCTAAGCCTTCTAAGGAGAATAACTGGATTGATAAACCAACTATATCTCAAAATGCTTTCTTAAAGAAAGTTGGAGAAGAAAAGTTTAAAGAAGCTAACCAGGTATTTAATACTAGATTTGAAACTTGGAAGAAAGAAATTGAGTCTAACGAAATATATAACAAGTTATCTGACGATAAAAAAGATGGAGTAAGACAGAGTGCTAGACAAAGAATTCAAGATGCAATTTTCAAAGAATACCAATTTATCTATAAAGAACCTAAAAAGACCAAAGAAGAATTAAGACAGGAAAAGGAGTTAGAGAAAGCTAAACCTAAGAAAGTTACTCAATCTTTACTAGATAAATTAATTCCTACAGCTTATGCAGCTGAGGATAATAGTTTATTTGGTAGTGCTACATACAAGTCAGATTTTAAAACAGGGAAAACAATTGTAACAATTAATGAAGGTATTATAAATAAAATTATTAAAGCAGTAACTGGATTATTTTCAAATAAGTCAGAAGAAGTAAAAACTGAATCTAACAAAGATTATGATAAAATAAAAATAACTTATGGTAAGGTTACTTCTAATACAGCAACAGAAGAAAAAAGCGGAGAAACTATATCTATTCCTAAAATTCCAGTAAGTAAAGAGGGTGAAATAGATTTTAAATTATTTCCTAATGACCAAAAATCTGCTACAAGACCCAACTTTACACCGCCTCAACCACCCCAAGATATTGCAGATATTATTAAAAAACATTTTGGTGAGGATTATGCAACAGCAGTTTTAGTGGCAGTTACTGAAAATGCTAGATATCTTTCCACCAAAGAGGCAGATAATATTTGGAATAAAGATGGAAGTATTGATAGGGGTATTTTTGCTATAAATTCAAATAGTTTTAAGGGATTAATGGAAAGACAAGGAAATAAATTAAAAGCTTATGATATCAATTCATTTGAAGATATGCTTGACCCTGATAAAAATGCTTACGTAGCTAAACTTATGCGAACTGAAAGTAAACAAGCTAATCCACAAACTAATGGTTGGGGTCGTTGGTTTGGTTGGCAAGATACGGGATATAACATAAATAATGGATGGTATTCAAAAGCAGAAAGAATTGAATATGAAGTTAATAAAAAGAAATAAGTAAAATTGACTTCCAATAAAACTATGCAATATTCTTATTTTAAGAGGCAAGCATTACTATTCGAGATAGAAACATATATTTTTGTCTGTCTACGGTAGTAATGCTTCCCCTTATGAAAGAATTATGAAAGAAAATAAACCAATCACCTGGATCACTTTTAATAATATTTTTCCCATTATTACCAGTCTGGTGATTATGACTTTGGCCTTTGCCAAATTACAATTGGATATAGCTCTTTTAAATCAAAAGGTAGATACGGTATTAGTCCAACAGGACAAATTAATAGCAAAATATGCTGATGTGGAAAAAAGATATGGAGAATTGGCTTTAAAAGTCCAAACTATTGAAACTGAACATGAAATAAACAGGAGTAAACAATAATGCGCTACCCTCATTATAATTTTAAAACTGAATATAATACTACTGCCGGATATTTTTATGGTGATAAAACTTCTTATGGCTATCACGAAGGAATAGATGTTAATGATAATCTTGGTGGAGATTCTGATTTAGGAAAACCGATTATTGCCATGCGTGACGGGGAAGTTACCTCAGTTCATTCACATACCGGTAAACCTACATTTGGGAATCATTTGCATTACAAGATAGAAGGTCCCTGGGGTACACATTATGTCCATCATGCTCATTGTCAGGAAATTTTAGTTCAAATAGGGGAGCAGATAAAAGAAGGACAACTTATTGCCTATATAGGAAAATCAGGAACAGATTGGGCTCACGATCATTGGGCGATTAAAAAACAACCTACGGGGATAGATGCAATAGCGCATAATCTGGAAGAATTAAAGATGTGGGAAAATCCAATAGATTTTGTGGAAAAATATAGCGAAATAATCGCGAATCCTATCGCGAATCCTGTTACTGACCAAACCATAATTGACCTCGGACAATATGGTAAACACGAGGTGCAAGCCTTGAGGGGCTTTTATGGCGATGCTTTAAATTGGAAAAAGGATTTAGAAAATGCCGGGAAAGAAATTGAATCTTTTAAAATAGAAATTGATAAACTTAAAAAAGAAATAGAAATACAGGGGGAGATCTACAATAGCCTTTTAAGGGCTTACAATGCCCTAAAATCGGGTGCTGATGCGGATAGTAACCATTTACCACCCCCAGGCCCGATAATCAATTTCCCTCCTATAATTTCTAAATTTATAAATTGGTTGAAAAAGTGGTTTCGGTAAAAAGACTTTGAACATAACAGAAGATCAGTACAGGGTGTTGACAGATAAGATAAATTCTGTGCAGGAGTCGCTTAATAGGATCGACAAAGACCTTGCAACGGACAGGGAAGAGATAGGACAATTTACTATCAGACTTGGTTCAGTTGAGGGGCAGGTAGACGAATTGAGGAAAGGTTTAAAAGGGTTAATTGAAAAAGTCACAAATAGGTTTGCCCAGGTTATTGAGCCTGTTATTACCAGCGCAGACAATTTGAAAGACACTATTGATAAGAAAAAAACAATCATAGTGCCAGAGAAGAGAAAATCATTTTGGAAATTTTGGTAAGGTGGTGATTCAAGATGCAGGAAATAACACTTGTGGCGGG
>Ga0209520_10000086_pt1 | contig 44042 bp, 60 predicted proteins | sample Rifsed16ft1_FD_184009 | JGI IMG/M metagenome (GOLD analysis project Ga0209520, IMG submission 184009) | Soil microbial communities from Rifle, Colorado, USA - sediment 16ft 1 (version 2) | ecosystem: Environmental > Terrestrial > Deep subsurface > Rock core/Sediment | place: Rifle, Colorado...
TCAGTTTTATTCTAATTGGAGCTGCTGCAATTACAATGTTTTATTGGGTTCATGTTCTAAAGAAAATGACTAAAGAACAAAAACCGGTGTATAATGCAAGAGAGCAAGAGACAAAAAATTGGGTTTATGATCTTATCAAAGGAGAAGGAGATTTTGTCTTTGTAGCTGAAGTTCCAGGACCAGAAGACAAGATAGCAGTTAGATTAATTGACGGTATTTTATATATTCGTGGTTCTGTGGGTTTTTCAAAAGAAGTCCCAATAGAAGGTTCAAATGAAATGAAAATTGTTGATTTCAAATATAGAAACGGTGTACTTACACTAAGAATAAAATAGTTATAGACTTTTTGCAAGTTCTAATTTTTGTGGAAGATATTTATCAGTAATATTTGTCAAACCATATTTTGAAAATGCTTCTAATTCAGCTTTTCTTTTTATTTTAAGAAATACATCTAATTCTTTTTTCCATATACCTTCTTGATATCGCGGATCACTTTGTAGATCATAGCATCGTTTAATGTCAGATTCAGTCATAGGAATTGTTGGGAGTTTAAATTTTTCAATATCAGTAGCCCATACACCTACCCATTTTGCATCTGGAACTGTAAGTTCTCTTAGATGAGCAGCATTTGCAGAACCTGATTTTATCACCATTGCAATATGTTCTCCATACACATCACCGTCTGTGAGAACAATTACAGGCAATCCCATTTCATCATGCAATCTTTTTAAAAGAGTTCTAGTAGAACGTGGAGCTTGTCCTCCAGTATTAATGATAATAGATTTAAATTTCTTATCAACTTGTTCTTCTACAAATCTTGTAAATAGACCACCTTTCTCAATAGCAATTACAATTTCAGCACTTGTGTCTACTAGTTCTGCAGTAGTCAAGCTGGGACCTATGGCATACCCATCAGGATGATTTGAAAGATTCATCTTTTTACCTTCATAACCAGGAATGGTATATTCTATATTCAAATCTCCAAAAATTGAACTTCTCTCTTCTGGGAATATATGAAAATCTTCACGTGGTTTTGATAATACAGCTTCTAAATCGACGATGATATTATCAGACTCGGATTGGTCTTCAAATTCAATTTCGAATGCTTGAGATGAATAATAGACATCTCTTAATGTAGATGATTTTTTTTCTTGTGTTAACCTGTTTGCAAAAAATGCTAACCACATTAATTGTGTAAATGATCTTAATTGAGAAGAATTTCTCGAACTTCGAAGTGCAGCAGCGTTTCCTAAAATATATTGTCGAATTTTTTTGTCATAAACAATATTACTAACAGATCTACTAGGAATAGAAAATTTGGGGAATTGTCCATTTTCTAAATCGCCATAGACTTTAGCACCATGATCTTTTAGAGCATCGATGATATTCTGCTGTTTTTCATTTGCTTTTTGCTTACGATCTTTAGCTTTGTTTGTCGTCAACTATCATCTCCTCTTCTAATAATTTCTTATAATTCGGTTCTTTAGTCTTTCCAGCAAGTTCTGTAGAAAACTGTGCAATTAATGGAAGATATTTTGCGTATAGATTTGCTCTCTTTTTTGCCATCTCAGCTTGACCTCTCTTAGACATGTAGGCTGCAAGTTTTCTGGACAAAAATTGGAGTCCTAATCTTAATTCACGTTCTATCTCTTGTCTGTCTGCCACATTTTCTTTTCCAACTGTCTTGTAAGGTATTCGAGTAGAACAGATGTGAGTAACTATAACAAATGGCGGATCACCTTTGACTTTATATCTACCCCAATCAGTATCATTTACTACTTTGAGAACGACATCACTTCCCTCATCATAAAGTAATGGAATTCTATTGGCATATCGATAAACATGTGGGCCACCTGGACGTATTTCACCACCATATGCAATACCCATCTCTACAATAAAGGGAAACCCAGAGTAAGCCGAAGCTGGACGTTGAATTACCGCACAAAAATCAGGTTTAAAGAATTTTTTCATTCCTTTTTCAAGTGGTTCTTCTCCCAATGGTGCTAGACAACTTGGATCTGGTGAAAGAAAATCTTCAAATTTTTGTAACGAATCGCTAAGTTTTACTAATTCTTCATTAGTCATAGTTCCCATCCGTTTTTCTGGTTTGAAACCTGCAAATTCTGCAAATTTAACAGCAGTTGATGGCCCTATTCTTTGGAATCTTTTTGTTAAAAATGTAGTTAGTGTTTCTCCTTGAACAGTACCAGTTAATTGTTTATAGTGTGAACTTTCAGGATCCATATCTACAGATTTAGATTGTGAATCACCAAAATCCCAATAATACAATTTTTTATTTGGTACATCAATATCTTCAATTCGGATTTTATTTAATTTATCAAAATCCATTTTAAGAAATGACATCAGAGAAATTACAACTCTTACAGGTCTGGAAAGAGTTTTCCAACGTTTTTTTGCTTTATCCATTATTCCAGTAAATGCAAGATTATTTTTTGCCAATCCTAAATCTTTTCGGACTTTTTCAACCATGGCATCATCAATGTTTGGAATTTCAAATTGGGATTCAACCATCATGCGTCTAATTGTTTCAACATCAATACCATGTGCATGAGGTCTAATTATTGTAGGTGCAGGTGGCATTTCATTTACAATCTTAGAATAATGAAATTTTTCTCCTTTAGGATCATCAAAAGTTATTGTTGCGTATGGAGTAATCAGAGATGTTTCATAAACATAATCTTTAATTTTTGAACCTGCTTTTGCATAATCTCCCTCTAGACAAATACTGACGGAAAGACCTCGTTTTGTTACTTCTTTGGTAGTGTGTTTTAGAATCACGGGTTTATTTTTTTGAATATCTAACAATAATTCAAATTCGTCTTGAATTTTTCCGTCAGTTGAACTTTTAACAAAAACAGGTTTATTTGTTGTAATTTGACCATACAGAATTGCCATGGTTGCTCCAAGGCCAAACATACCTCGTGCCTGTTTTAATCCAAATTTAGAACCATAAAGTACAGTTCCAAATGCCAACGGAACGTGTTTTGATTCTATTCCAGGTCCATTATCTTTGACTGTTAGAATGTATGGTTTTGGGTCTGGTTTTTCTGGATCAACTGCCTTTATGGACATATGAACATCTGGAAAGATCCCTTTCTGATCACATGCATCTAGAGAGTTTTCTACAAATTCTCTCACTGCTGTATATAGTGATCTGGTAGGATTGCTAAAACCAGCTAAATCCCTATTTCTATAAAAAAACTCACTTGGTGAGATTTGATTAAATTTTTCTTTAATAGAAGACATCTTGGTTTTCCCATAATTGCATTTTTTCTTTTTTATTTTTTCTGTTTGCTGCTTCTAACTTGTTATAAACTGCACCATGTATGCTACCATTTGATATTGATGATATTGCATCTACAACCAATCTTAGTTTACTAGTATCGCCAATTATCGAAACAGTCTTCCCATAAACAGAGATGTGAGTTCCAGTTAAATTTTCCATATTTTTTCTTGCCTTACCACCCTCTCCTATAATTCTCCCTTTTATCCTTTCAATATTTGCATTTGATTTTCCTGCAAATTCTCTCAAATCTATCACATGTAATGCATTTTCACCCTTTAGTAAACTCATTGCATTTTCAGGAGAAAATCCTCTACCTATTGCAGTAACAATCTCCATAGCTTTGAAGGGTTGAATGTTCTCAACATCACCATTAGATTTAATAAAAACTTCACCGGTCTCGCCATCTATATCCAAAGTAACATAGCAGAGTTGTTCAATCTTGGATTTTACATTTCCAGATTTGCCAATTAATACAGCTATTCGTTCATTTGGTATTCGAAGTATTTTTTCAAAGCTCATCTTACAATGTCCTCAAATATTTTAGTTGGATCTTCAACAGAAATTCCCCTTTTAGAAAAGAATCGAGTTATATTATTAATGTCTCTTTTAAGAAATTCTTGAGCATTAGGGTGTCTCAGATCAACGGCGGAACCAAGATCAAAAAGAACCAATCCTTTAGGAGTCTTAAAAATATTATATTCAGAATAGTCTCCATGAACTAGTTTGGCTTTTTGGTAGAGCTTGGTAATTATCGAGATTGCTTGAGTATAATCATTTTCATCAACTTCGGATTCAAGTAAAATCTTTGCAGGTGAGCCATTTTCACCAATAAAGTCCAAGGCAAGTACATTATTTGTTAGATAAAGAGGTCTTGGGACTGGAATTCCACACTTGTAGCATTGCGATAAATTTCTATACTCTTTTTTTGCCCATAGATAAATAAGATTTTTTGTTCCCTTTTTCAATTTTGAAAATCGTGGATCTCCCGTTATGTATTGCTCTCGTTTTTTAAAATTTGAAGTACTTATCAAGTAAATTTTTAATGCAACGTCATTATTTTTTTCATCAACAGCCCAAAAAAGAACGGATTCTTTTCCTGCACTTACAGGACCGTTGACATATGCAATGATGTGATCTGTGATCATTTTGTAAAGTGTCATTACAGTAGGTTTATCTAAAACTTCGTTGATCACCTTACCTTTTTTGAATCCATCTTCCAAACCTCCTCTTTTAGATTTAAAAATTAATTTATTGTCAACTTTTGATTCTAACTTTCTACTTAAATCATCATACAACAAATCATCGGACATTATATCATCGGACAATGAATATTATTGCAGACACTAGATAAAAGAGATTTCCTTTATGGTGTTATTAGAAATAGATATTTTCATGCAATCAACATAATTATTTCTTTATTTGTAATTTAAATGCATTACATTTTAAAGACAATCAAAAAAGGTACTCCAGAAATTTTTTTTACTCCGTTTTCAGAGCCGATTCCAAGTCCTAATGAAAGAGATATGGTATTTTTTCCAACCATATTGATTATAGATGAATTTTCAAGTAGCTTTTTAGCTTCATCTTTTTCAATTATTTGACCACCATAATAGCTCTTACTTATTGTCACAGTCAATTCATTCTGAGATATATTTTTTCCAAGAAGATCTACATCGCAGATATTCAGCATTAAATTTTTTTGGTATTCAGTAACTTTAACTGAGAATTGCATTATGCATATTTACCTTTTAGAGTGGATTTTGCACCGCAGGCTTCACAAATCAAAAAAGAAATTCGGTTTTCTTTCAGAATCTTTGTATCAGGACTTTTACAAGTATGGCATTCCAAATAATCTTTAACATAAATTTGGAAAAGACGAGTAAAGTCATCAGGGGCCCTTCTTCCAACAAACATTGCTTTATCACCTAAGCGTTCAGCGGGAACTGCAAATTCTTTAGAGAGGTATTGTAGAACTTTATCAGGATCTCGACGAAGAACTTTTGGAAATTCTGAGAAATTACGCAGGAATGTTTTTTGACCTTCCCACATAACATCTACGACTGGAAGTTCAAATCTGGTAGTAGATGCTTTTTTAGTATCGCCTAATTTGTCTTGAATTCTCCTAAGTAGATGCTCATAGTCGGATTTGGTCACTGAAAAATTGTGTATACTGTACCCTATATTGGTTTTTGAAAAAGAGAAATCGTGTGGATTTTGTTGATCTACATCTTTCCTATTCGGAAGACATTAGTTCCACATTTAGGACATGTGCCTTTTACAGCGGGACGCCCATTCTTTAGTTTAGTTTCTTTGGGATCTTTGACTTCCCTTTTAGCTCTGCATTTTACGCAATATGCTTCTACCATTCTAGAAAATGTCTTACTTGGTGGTATTTAGGAAGAGCCTGTGAAAATTATTTAACTATAGACTAGATGTGTGTAAATTTTTTAATATATCAAAAATGAAGTATTATAAAAAATTTCAATGAATATTGTGATTTTTTTAATATTTCTGATAAGAATTGTGTTCATATCGATTTTTTTTAACATTTATTCTAAAAGAGATGCGTATTTTGAAAGGTTTACCAGTTATAAACACCCTAATTCTAAGCTAACAAAATGGCATCAAAAAAGGGAATTACAATTACAATAATTATTTTAGCGGCAATTACAGCTGCCAGTTTTCTCTTTTGGGTCATACCTCAAGAGAACCCATTTACTTTGGTAGTATCAGATTATGAAAATTATCTTAACGGGGTAAAGAAAATTCATGAAGTTTTACAAGAATCGATCGAGACGGAATTTCAGAATCTTTTAGATGGAAAAACTTCTCCTGATGATTATATTGCAATAACAGAAGTGACATCATCACAAGTTACTGTTCAAATTAGTGAATTTGTAATGTCTAAACCGCCAGAAGAATGGCAAGATAGTTACATTATCTATATGGAGGCTCTCAAAAAATTCAACTCCTATATTGTAGAAACTAAAGTTGCAGCAAATATGTTAAAAGAAGGTCAGATCGATACTGAAATAATACAAAAAATAGAATCATTAAAGTCAGAATTACAAGAATTAATCAATAAATCGGACGAATTAAGACCGTAGTTAGGCTCAAAACCGAATTATAATATTTTTAAAAGTTGGAAATCGTTAAAAAGCAATTCAACAGTTAGAAAAAATAGTGTCACAAAGATCTGATAAAGTGGAAAAAGATGTCAATGCATCCACAGCTAACAAATTACTAGTGATTTGTGTTGATAGAGATAATGACATAGGTGAAAAAGCAAGCATCATCACACCAGTTGTTGGAAGAAATGCATGCATTGATGCAGCACAGAGATTAGCATTAGAAGACCCAGAAGATGCGGATTCCAATTCAATGTTTGCTGCAATTAAAACATATGAAGATTTGATAAGTAAGGGATATCAAGTGGAAGTAGCAATTGTAGCTGGAATTAAAGAAAGGGGGGTACAAGCAGATGAAAAAATTCTAATAGAAATAAAGAAAATTTTGGAGGTATTTTCTGCCAATGGGGCAGTAATTGTATCAGACGGTGAAGATGATGAAAGTGTAATTCCAGTTATTCAAAATGTATTACCAGTTGTTTCTGTACAGAGAGTAATCATGAAAGTAAGTAGAAGTGTAGAATACTCCTATGCGGTTTTTGGAAAATATCTAAAGATGTTAGCTTATGATTCAAAATATTCTAAATTTTTCTTGGGAGTTCCAGGAATACTTTTGTTGATAGGAGGAGTTGCTACAATTTTTGGGTATACTGCAGAAATATTTGCAGTACTAGTAAGTATTTTAGGTGCAGCATTTTTGATTAGAGCTTTTGATATAGATAGAGCATGGTCAAATTTGACAAAACCTACACCTATGGGTTTTATCAGAATATTTACTATAGTTGCAGGTATTTTGTTAATTTTGTCATCAGTTCCAGCTGGAATTAACGTAGTTGATCAGAAATTAGTAGAAAAGGATTCAGATCTGCTTACAATATTTACAGATAAAATAATAATCGGTCAATTTGTTACAGGCGCATTACCAATCTTATGGATGGGTTTGGGTGCAATTTTTGCAGGAATACTGCTCAGCAATTGGATAGGAGGAGTCCCAAGACAAATTAGCGATGTTTTAAGATTAGTAGTTCTTGGTGCGCTTTATCCCATAACATCTCAATTCATAATTATTATGATGAATGATGGTGTCGATTCAATTACACTAGTGCCACCTTTGTTAGCAGGTCTTGCAGCTACCTTGATTTCAGCTACTATTCTCTTTAAAAAATATAGAAGACAGAAACGTCAAGAGATGGTTTCAGACTAGAATAAACAATAATTTCTTTGCAACAACTTTATTCCTGAAAAACACTGATATCATATAGCATGTATCAATTATCAGTGGTGACTAGACATTAACAAGATAAAAGATACAGTATTTCAGTTATCGGGATTATACAAAATTTATTCAAAAAGACTTGAGAGTGAAATACGCGGTGGCGACATTCCAAATCATCTTGCCTTGATTTTAGATGGAAACAGAAGATGGGCAAAAAGACACCTTACTATTCCAAAAACAGGTCACTGGAAGGGTGCGGATGCAGTAGAAAATCTTCTTGATTGGTGCGAAGAATTTGATATTAAAATAATTACCTTGTATGCGCTTTCAGCAGAAAATTTAGATAGAGATGATGAGGAATTAGAACACCTTTATGAATTGATTCGCATGAGATTAGAAAAACTGTACAATGATCCTAGAATTCATAAAAATAAAATGAGAGTTAAAGGGATTGGCAGAATAGAACTATTACCTGATTCAATAAAAGAAATTCTAAAACGATTAGACGATGCAACAAAGAATTATGATAATCATTTTCTCAATATTGCATTAGCATATGGAGGACAAAATGAATTGGTGGATGCTGTGAAAAAAATAGCTGAGAAGATCAAAGAAGGTTCTCTCAACGTTAATGATATAAGTAAAAAAGAAATCGAAGCCAACCTGTACACGTCATATTTACCACAGTCATCACCAGATATGATTTTAAGAACATCGGGTGAAAAAAGATTAAGTGGGTTTCTTATGTGGCAAAGTGCGTATAGTGAATTGATCTTTATGGATATATTTTGGCCAGAATTTAGGAAAATTGATTTGATGAGGGCAATCAGGACATTCCAAGAAAGAAAGAGAAGATTAGGGAAATAATTAGGACTGATATAGAAATGATAGAAGAAACATCTGCAGGCATAGTGTTATTTAGAAAAGAGAATTCAGAAATTTTATTTTTGTTATTGCATTATCCGTCAGGACATTGGGATTTTGTTAAAGGCAAGATGGAAAAAGGGGAAACAACTCATCAAACAGCTATAAGAGAAACACGAGAAGAGACAGGAATAACAGATATTGTGTTTTTAGATGATTTTGAGGAATGGATAGAATATAATTTTCAATTTCAGGGAGAATTAGTTCATAAGAAAGTTGTTTTTTTCTTAGCAGAAACAAAAACTAAAGAAGTTTCAATTTCACATGAACATCTAGATTATACTTGGATGGATTATCAAACAGCCATGGAGAAAACAACATTTGATAATGCAAGATCAATTTTGACTAAATCAAAATCATTACTTGCCAAAACTTTGTAGTTGTAATTCTTTTAAAACATTTACAGGATTTTTATCATTAAGGATTGTTCTGCCCACAATTAGATAGTCAGTGCCAGCAGAGATGACTTCCTTAGCACTTCCTCCTTGTGTACCAATACCTGGTGAAAATATATCTAATTTTGCACCTGTTTTTTTGTTACAATATCGAATAATTTCCGGAAACGTTGCACCAACTACAATTCCATCAACTTTAGAGGCAATAGCCCAATCCAAGAACAATTGATAGAGTTGCTGTTTTTTACCCATCTTAATTTCCATGTCATATGACAATTTGGCTTCAGGTGCGCTCATATGACATAATGTAATAACCCCTTTGTTTTCCTTGTGGGAAGATTTCACTAATTGTTTTAGGCTATCTAACCCCATAATTGGATTGACAATTACTGCATCAAATCCTAAATTCCAAAGATGCTCCGTAGTAACTTTATTTGTATTTCCGATATCATTTAATTTAATGTCAGCAATTGTTTGTAATCCATAATCATGAGCAGTTTTATTGATTTTAGAAATTTCTTTTGAACCCAGAGGTAGCAATAAATGAAAATTTAGTTTAATTCCACATAGGTAGGAATGTAAATTTTTGATATTTTGTATGGTTTTTGCCTCTAAATTATTCACAGACGAATCATAGTCATTAGCAAGAATAATTTTGCCATTCTTTTTTGAAATATGAGAAAGTCTAGTTTTGAAGGTGGCCATAATCAACTAATGGATGTGTTTCTTTTAGTTTTATAATTTTGATGTAGGAATAACCATGTTCTGATGGATTTTCTACAAAGGAAGGTTCAGCATCAGTATTAGTTGTGAATTTTAAGAAGGGTTTTTCTGGATCAGAATCAAGAACTACATGACAGAAGTAAGATGTTCCTTCTTCATTAAAATTCATAAAAACTCCAACAAGCCATTTATCAGCATGAGGGAATAAAAATAATGGAAATGGTGTGTCTTCAAAACCCCAAGTAAGTTTTGCAAGACTAGATAGATCTTCAAGCTCAATAGGCAGATATCTGTCAGCAGTTCCATTTCCAGGTTTCAATGCATCTGGAAGAGATTTTATTCTCACAATAGGAGAGTATAGTTTACTTGCATCAGATGTAGAATTTACAATATCAGATTCTTCTTTTCCACATTTTAATCCATAACAAATGTAATGACCGTTGTGTTCAAATGGTGTATAATACACGATTGGCTTTTCTTTCAGTATATCCATTTGTACTGATAAAACTTTTTGACCATTATGTTCATGAAGAAAAGATACACGTGGTGCACGTTCAAGAGCACATACTAATCTAGAAAACTCCAGCGTGGAAGAGACTTGAATGTAACGAGGTAATTTATCCACAATTATTTTTTGTGTGATACTAAATTAAACTTACCCAAAATTTTCCAGCCTATTTTCTTCTATCAATGATTTCATTTATGGCAGGTCCTGTTCCAATTATTGTTACAGGCGTGTTTAATTTATCTTCGATATTATTTATGAATGATTGTGCATCTTTAGAAAGTTCTTCAAAAGATGTCTTGCCTGCGCAGTCTGGAAATATCACATCTAATTTTGTTATGGAAATTTGGGTTGCGCTGTTGAGCATAATTGCACGCCTAGCTAAATCAAAATCAAAATCAGCTGCACGCCTCTGTCTACCAGTTACAGTTCCAAATTCAGACCAACCCTTGCTTTCAGCCTCGGCAAGCGTAAGTTCTTTTGCTAATGGTCCAGTGCCAACACGTGTAACGTATGATTTGAAGACAACAATTACTTCATCAACTTTTTTTGGTCCGAGTCCAACATCAGCACAAATTCCAGAAGCAGTAACATCTTTTGAAGTTACAAAAGGATATGTTCCATGCCATAAAGATAAAAACGTACCCTGAGTTCCTTCAACCAATACATTTTGATTTAGAGAAAGTGCGGAGTTTATTTCAGCAGGGACATCTACAATCAATGAAGATAAAGAATCGATGTCTTTTGCCAATTTTAAAACTCTCATGGCTCTATCGGCATTTGCAGGACCAGTGCCAGAACCAGTACTGCCAATTTTTTCTTTTAATTCACCTTTAGAATCACGAGTGAGATGACTTTCTTCAATAATTCCACAATGTTTGTCAATAAATGAACGCCCAGAAGCATCAAAATCATGTATTTCTTTTAATAAAACGGTTGGGTTAATGACAACTCCAGGACCAATCATAACTTTTGCATTTTTATTTAAAAATCCACTAGGCAGCATTCTGACTTTGTATATTTTATCGCCATCTCTAATTGTATGGCCTGCATTTGGACCAGCGCCACCACGAACAATAATTTTGGGGTTATCTTTCATTGCCAAATATGAGATGATCTTTCCTTTGCCTTCATCTCCAAAAAATCCACCAACAACAACAGTCGAAGTCATATTCTCGAACTTGAATTCCGTTTATTTAAGCTGAAGTGTTGTCAGATGATTTAATATTCAATTAGAAATAGAATTGATCGTTGGCAGGACCAAATTATGCAGGAAATATCATAGTAATTTTGGCAAATCTTCCAGATTTTCTTAGAATACCTGTTTTGAAAAAAAGAATGATGGAATTTTTCTCAATGACAGAAACAGAGAAAAAAGAAATTATCAATAATGCTCTAGAAGCTGGACCTACAATCCCTTTTCCAAATTTTGCAAAACTTTTCAAGACGTGGCTAGAAATCCTAACTACACTGTCAGAAGAACAACGAAGTGAGTTATTCTCTGGTTATATCAATGAAATTTCTGAATCTCCACAAAAATTAATTGTGTTTAATTTAGATGGAATATTAGAAATTTTCTTAACATTAGATGAAGGAAAAAAAGATATTCTTTCACAAACAATCAAGAAAATAATTAACGAATTTGATGCAGAAAGAAAAAGAAAACTAATGATAATCATACCAGATAACGCAAAAAAATACTTGAAGTTTTAGGCGTCTGGAAGTTTATCTGGTTTTCTGTTGTCTTCATTAGTATAGTCTACTATTTCTCCTTCAGGAGAAAGTACACCTGCAAAGATTTTTTCGTGTTTTTTTAGTAGTTTTCTATGATCCACCATAGACATATCAAGTCTCATTTCATTCATTACCATTACACGATATTCTTTCCATTCAGCCCAACACTTGTTACAAACAGGATATTTATCAGCAACTACATCGAGTTCCTCATTATCAAGGATTGTGTTTTTACATTTTGTACAAGTTCGACCCATAGATGCTAACAAAAAAGAACTCCTTTTATCTTTTATTGAATGTAAAACAATAATAGATAACAAACGCAAAATCAAGTGTGAAGATAAAATGTCCAAAATGTAAGAAAACTGCAGAATTATCTATGGATTTTTCTTTTGTAAAATGTGAAAACTGTGATTTAGATATGAGTTATGGTGAATATGTTAAATTTGTTGCACATAATGAAGCAACATATTCAGATATTCTAGGAGATTACGCTGGTAGTACTGAAGGTCAATCTGCAGGGTCATTAGATGAATGGGATTAACAATATAGTAAAATCATTCAGCAGATTAAAATAATTAGATTGGTAAATTGTTAAACATCGTTGGAATTTCTATTAGAAAATATACTAAATTTGGTTGGATTTTTGGTAGGACTTGCAATAGGAATAATGTCATTAATTGGATTTAGAAATACAGGCAGTCCAACATTATTCAGATTAACAATTGCATTTTTTTCAATAAGTATCGGATTTTTTGTAATATGGGCAGGATACATGGTAGAGGATTTTGTAATAAAATCAGGCAACATAGAAAAATGGATTCAGACTTTAGGAATTGTTATTCAAACAGTAGGATATTTCTTCATAGCATTTTCACATAGTATCAAATCATTTTTTCCAAAATCAAGATATTTCAGAGGGGTTGGAATTTTTCCATTATTCTTAGTTTCTTCTGTACAAATAGAACACATCTTTAGATCTGTTTCATTTATTTTACTGGCTTATGGAGCAATTGAAACAATATTATCATATTTTGAAAATAAAAACAGAGGAGCTATATCCGTAGCAGTTGGATTGGCATTGTTGGCTCTTGGAGAATTTTTGGGGTGGTATTCATTTGTGTTTCCAGAGTCTATATTGTATTCAGTTTCTATGACTATCAAAATCGGAGGTTTAATTGCATTGTTTATTCCAGTAAGTAAAATTCCGTTAACTAAGATAAAATTTGATGATAGTTTAGAGTAATTAGTTGCTAGGCTCAAATTAATTATAAAATAGAAATTTGTCAAATTCTTTTATCTTTTTAGTATATTGCAAAATATCAACTCACTCTCATAGAAATTACAAAATTAACGTGTACAGGGATAGATATGGTGGAATACAGAACGCACATGAAAATTATTGGAGACATATTATCTACTACGCGTGATGATCTCCAAGATGAAGACGGGGCCACAGTAACTTATCTTATTAGAAAAGCTAACATTTCACATTCTAGAATTTCTAGAATTTTGAAGACACTGGTGTCTCAGGGATTATTGGAACAGGTAGATGCCCAGGGTTCAAACAAATATAGAATTAGTCAATCAGGGCGAGAATTTCTTCAAGCATATTATACATTCACAACTTTTGCAGATAATTTTGGTCTAACAATCTAGTCTTCTGTTTCTTCAAATTCGTCTAAATCATCATCAAAATCATCTTGAAAATCTGTGTCTTCATACTCAGATGACGGATTAGACATTATTCTATGATTAGAAATTTTTGTTCGTTAAAAAATGTATTCAAATGTAAATGAATAATTAAAGAAAAGAATACGAGTAAAGTATTGAAAGTCAAGTGTAATAAAGAAGGTATTGGAAAAGCAAGTAAAATAATCAAAAGTGGAGGCATTGTTGTTTTTCCAACAGATACAGTGTATGGAATTGGTTGTAATCCGTACAATAAAGAAGCAATTCAGAAAATTTATAAAATCAAATCAAGAGAAATTTCAAAATCACTTCCGATTTTGGCTTTTTCAAAAGATGTTGCAGCAAAAATTGTAGAATTTGACAAAAATTCAGAAAAGATTGCACAGAAAATTTGGCCAGGACCGCTAACGCTAATTTTAAAATTAACAGATGAAAAACTCAAAGCGTCACTAAATGCAGACAATAAAATCGCAATTAGAGTTCCAAAACATCAATGTACATTAGGACTTTTGGAAAAATGTAATTTTGTGATTGGAACAAGTGCAAATATTTCTGGAACTGGTCCATTTAGAAACCCAGAAGAGTGTTATCAAAACATCCATGACTTTGATCTTTTCTTAGACGGTGGAACAATAACAAGTGATGGGGAATCAACAATAATTGAATTTGAAGAAGGAAAATTAAAAATTCACAGAGAAGGGATTTTAACACGAAAGGAGATCTTGAAGATACTTTGAATCTAATAATCACATGTGCCAGACACTTAGAAACAGAAACTAGACAAGAATTAATAGGCATTTTAGAAAAAATTGGAGATTCAGAACCTACAATAACTATTACGAATATGTCTGGAATTTTGACGGCTGAAACAAAATTGGATCCAATTGAGGTTGTAAAAAAAATAAAGGAAATGCTACTAGATGAACCATGGTGTATCAGATATTGTCTCAGAGTAATCCCTATTCAAAAAATTACAGAAACTAAGATTGAGAGTATTGAAGAAGGAATTTCAGATTTGATCAAATTAATTTCTAACATGGAGTCATATAGAATATCAATTGAGAAAAGAAATTCCGACATTTCGAGTCAAGAATTAATTTCTAGGATTGCAAAAAAAATTAAAAATAAAGTATCATTAGAATTTCCTGATAAAATTATATTAATTGAAGTGTTAGGAAATAAGACTGGAATTGCAATTGTTAAAAAAACAGATGTTTTGAGCGTAGAAAAAACTAAGAGAAGTATATCAGAATAAAATTGCAGCTTTTTCTATCAGTATATCTTCAAGAGGATTTTTTGATAAAACTGCATCAAGTTGTTTATCTGTTATTTTAAAATATTTTTTTATAAATGAGGTATTGTCTTTAGAAAATATTTTAACAGACATAAAACTCAATTCTTTGTAAAGTGCATCCAATATTTTTTTATTGCCAAGAGCAATTAGTACAAAGTTTTGTTTTGGTTTGATTCCAGCGGAGTTAATTGCAAAAGAAATTTGTGAAGAAATAGCAAAGCGCATTAAAATATCCATTTCAATTTTGTTTGAAAGCAAGATATTATTGTTATCAGAAGAAACAGATAAAGAGATAATTTTTTTCAGATGGTAATTATTCAGAATGAAATTACTAGATATAGCCTGAAGTTTAATGTCAGGAAATTGCTTTCGGAGTCTATCAATGTAGGTAACATCGATTTGTTTTTGACCTTGAACTTCAATCACTTGAATTAATTTGTTGGAGATATTAAAAAGCAGTCTTTTAGGTGAACCTCCATGAATAACAGGAATAATACTTACGACGTCATCGTTTTTTATTTTAGTTATTTTTCCTTCCATAGCAGAAGAATCAACGCCATTAATTGCTATCAATATATTTTCAACATCTAAGTTAGGAGTGCTAGCAGGTTTTATCTCTAAGAGTAAATCAAGAAGTTCTTGAATGGAGATGTCAGATTCATCAATTTCTAATTTATCAGTAAAAAACGACTTTTTTGCTCCTCCTACAAGTTTAATCATTATCATATATTTATCATCAAAAATGTTAAAAATTAATTTTTTGTTTTGTTAATGGGGTTATTCTTTTGTATCTTCACTTGTTTCTGGTTCAGATACTATCTCAATAACTTGCTCTTGAACGGCATCATCATCTTCAGAGATTTTTTCTTTTAAGGTATAATTTTCAATTTTAGAAGATTCTATTTGAGATTGTTTTGTTTTTTCTTCACGAATTTCTTTTTTAATAAATTTAGTGATATAACCTGCAATTTCATTTTTTAGTCCTTTTGAACGAATTATAGCTATTTGATCTAACACTTTTTTATTATCAGCAAAATCTTCTCCAAATTTTTGCTTGTGTTCGTCTAGTACTTCATATGAAAGACGCTTAATTCTATCCACTACTCATGTGATAAACTAGGGTTTTTTATACCTATATTCGAAGGAATGATTTTGAATTTTCTTCTAATAATGAAGCCATTTCATTATATGATTTACCGAGTATTTTTGAGGCACAAAACACAACGCTTGGAATAAAACCTATTTGTCCAGATTTCATTTCAAAACACTTTGAGAATTTTACAGGACCATCTGTTTCGACAAGAATTTTTGTCTCAGATGTTTTGGATAGTAGAGCCTGTTTGTCATTTGCATAAACCATAACAGGTCCATATGAAACAAAAAAATCCATATCCATTGCTTTTTGAAGTTGTTTTTTGCTTCCATCAAACCAATGAAGTAATGCATGTTTAGTATCATATGAAGTCATTATGGAAAATATTTCATCAAGACTCTTTCGTGAATGAATTGAAATGGGTTTTTGGAATTTTTCTGCAAGAGAGAGAAGAGTTTCAAAAAAATAGATTTGCCTTTTGTTATCTTCAGTAGATTTTACATATGTGGGATCCAATCCAATTTCCCCAATACCAGAAATATGTTGTTGATTTTCACTTATTAGATCCACCATCAATTCTAGATCATCATTTGTACGTTCTGGATGAATTCCAATAAAAGGCAAGATGAGTTTGCTCTTTTTTCCAAGTTCCAAAGTTTGTTTAGAAGTTATAGTATCCACAGATACACAACAAGCTTTGATTTTCATATTTTCCATTCCTTTAATTATATAATCCAAATCATTTTGATAGTATGGATCTGATAAATGAATATGAGAATCATATAACCAAGTCATTGCTTCAACTTTCAAAATAGTCTGTATAAATCGATTCCTTAGTGATATTTTTTCACTCACAATCTTTTATCGGAAAAAAGAAAAGAGAAATCAATGAAATCATCAGAACTGGGTATTTCAGCAATGTATAGAATTTTAAAAAAAGCAGGTGCTGAGAGAGTTAGTGACGAATCAGCAGAAGAACTCAGAGGCATAATTGAAGAATTGGCCAATAATATTGCAAAAAGTGCAGTAGATATGGCATCTCATGCAGGAAGAAAAACGATAAAAGCAGAAGATATCAAACTTGCTTCAAAACCATTTATTTAATTTTAATCTAAAGAGTTTAATTATTCATTTCATATTTTTCAAAACGGTGCGGTGGCAGAACGGTTATGCGTGAGCCTGCAAAGCTTATACAAAGGGGTTCGACTCCCTTCCTCACCTTTTAATATTTTAAGTCAATTCAACAATTACTTGTCCTTTCATCCAAGGATGTAACGTGCAAAAATAATCATATGTTCCAATATTTTCAAAAATAAATGTAAATGATCCCTCAGGATCTAAATATCCACTATCAAAAAGCCCACTCGGATCATCATAATAACCAGAGGTCACACTATGAAATGCAGCATCTTCATTTACCCAAGTGACTGAATCACCTTGTTTTATTACAATTTCTGATGGAGTGTAACAAGAATCAGTTTTTTCACATCCTGGACGTGAAACTTTTGTGGGCATGACAATATCTCCTTTAATTATTTTTGATTCATCAACATCTTGAACAAAATTAGTATTTTGAAATAAAATTACAATTCCTAACGTTATTCCGATTATTCCGATGATTATGCCTATTCTTTTTTTCCCCAAATTACATCACATATAGAACTGAGTTATTATGTAATTACCAAATTCTCTAAATATATAACATATTAGAAAAATCACTTGACTCAAAACGGTAATGGATTATTAGAGTACATTCCAGGTTCGCACACTCTATTGACTCAGAAAAATTCCAGTATGCCTTTAGAGGGATTCTCAGAAAATGTCAAAGGAAGTATACAAGAATATGCTGAAAATTCAAAAAGTGAGGTAGAAAAAGGCAATAATTTTCTTCAATGGGTCCTCACACGAGTTTTTGAGGCTACAGAAGATGATGCAGCAGATGCAATTGTGGATGGTGCAAATGATCTTGGTATTGATGCATATCTTCCAGTAGATTTTTCAGATAATACTATTCGTCTATTTCAATCAAAATATGGAACATCGCATTCATTTGAAGCAATTGCCAAATTCAAAGAAGATGCAAAACGTTTGCTTGGAAAAGATGTATCAAAAATGAGGCCTGAATTAGCACAGCTTGTTACAAAAATCAAGGAAAAGAATCTAAAAATAAAATGCTGCTATGTAACAGATCAAAGAGTAGAGTATCAAGATGATCTAATTGAAATCATAGATATTGAAAAGATCATTCAAAAATTATGGGAACGAATAAAAAAACCTGCTGCTGGAAAAAGATCATCAATAAAATTAGAAAGAATGCTCAGACATGACAATACAATTCTAGGGATTTTAAAATTAAGAGAGCTAACAGAATTTGTCAGCAAGAATAGAGATTATGTTTTTGAGTCAAACATCAGACAATGGATGCAATTTAAAACAACAGTAAACAAAGGATTACGAGAAACGCTTCAAAGCAATCCAGGAAAATTTTTCTATTATAATAACGGAATTACAATTGTAGTTAGCGATTTTGAAGAGTTGGGAGACAATATGATTGAACTTCATGCGCCACAAATTGTAAATGGTGCACAGACATCCAATTCAATTCTTGATCATTCAAAACGAACTAAAAATATGGACGGTTCTATGACAGTCACCATAATTAAAGCAGATGACGAACAAGAACAAAATAACATTACAAAATATAGAAATTCACAAAATTCAGTTAGAGGAAAAGATCTTGTTTCATTAATGGATTTTCATAAATCTATTAAATCCCAATTAAAAAATTGTGGGTATTTTTATGAGATACAAGCAGGATCGTTTGATACAAAATCAAAATCAAAACAATCAGAATATGAAGGAGATTCGATATACAATGAATATCTTCCAGACAATCATAAAAAAGTAATTGTGGCAAAAGATGCTATTCAGGCTCTTGTAGCTGGAATTGAACAAAGACCCACCGAAGCATATAGTTCTCCAGCTCAATTTCTTCCAAGAGGAAGTAAATATGATGATATATTCAATGACAATCTAAAAGATGATTATAGAATTTTACTTTATCCATATCTTGTCAAAGAGTACGCAAAAAAGACATTGAAGTATGGAAAACAAGGTGGACATAAAACAAAAAGATATGCAACTTTGTTTTATGTTGGAGTTTACTTTAGAATTTTACATAAAAAAATCCTAGAAACAAGAGGAGATTTTAAAAGTGATGTAAGAAAAATGGAGCCAATATTTCGTAGTTTTAAACTGAATACTAGAATTTTAAAAATTGCAGATGTTGTAGTGACTAAATTTTTAGAAGATACTGTAGTAGATGATGAAATAGAATTAGCAAACACAAAACATAATTTCTTCTCACAACATGTATGGAATGATTCAATGCTCAGAGTTGTAGATAAAAAAATAAGGCAAGAAGAAGAAGAAATTTTAGCCTTAAAAAAACTTGCAAACAACTTGTTTTAGATTTTGAAATAGGTAGAAGTCTAACCAAGTAAAAATTTGCAGGAGGTTTACATTGGTCAGACTACCTACCTAGAATTCATATAAACCAGTATTATTTAACATGATTTTTCAAGGATGTTCCTAAATCCAGAATCTTTTTTATATAGATTAAAGAGAGCAGAGTTACTTTGGGATCTAAAGAAAAATGTACAATTTGTAGTGACAAAATATCTTTACACTTTAATCCTATGGAAGAATGGGGAATTAAGGGCCCACTTTGTGGAAAATGTTATTCAAAAAAGATTGATAAACATTATCCAGGAGATCACGTTAGAGTAAATAAAGAATAGAATTAGTCAGATTTTGAATATTTGTTAACATAAAGACAGTTCCATGCAAGTGGATCTTCTTTTACATTTTTTTCTTCAAGAAATGCAATATCAGTGATTGTTTTTTTTCTTTTTAGTAAAGTAACCTGAAAACTAGAAAATTTTTTACAATTACATTCTTCGTATAAACACACATCATCGTCACCTTCATCATGATCCTCTGCTGCATGTCCACAATCACATAATGCGTCATTTTTTACATCCTTTCGAGATTTTTTTGTATAAACACCTAATCGTAGATATGCTTCACCACCGTGTCCTTTCTTAAATCGCTCATAATTTTCTGATTTTTGTAAAACTTTAAAAAAAGAGCAATTAGATTCCGGACGCTGAGAATCTGAACCAATTATGAACCAGTAGTCATCACCGATCTCAACAAATCTGATCTTTATTGATGGATCTAACCACCAATGTATTGTATCATGCCAAATAGTTGAAGCCTCTTTTCTATCAGCAAATAGAGGTACAACATTCATTCTAAGATCGTAATAGCGATATGCTACGCCCATAAAATTATCAAACCAAGGATTGGGGGAATGAGATGGCAATACAACAAAAATCAGGTTAGAGCGTATTTATCTGATCTGAATTGGTGGTAATACCCTTATATCTCGGTTTTATACTTACTACCGTATGGTTTCCTACAGAACAAGTATGCAAATTGTTGCGGATCTTTTGACTGCTACTGAACAGTCAGGGCAACAGGGAATCAAAACAACATCACTATTAACAAAGGCAAATCTATCACATTCCAGATTATCAAAATTTTTGGAAAATTTAACAGGTTCTGGATTAATCAATAAAATAGAATTTGATAACAAAAACACGTTTGTGATAACTGAAAAAGGGAGACAGTATTTGGAATCTTACGCAAAATTTGCAGGTATTGCAGAATCCTTTGGATTAGAACTTTAAAATCTATTTTTTAGATCTTCTTTTTATGTTGTCTTTTTGTCTTTGCTTTCTTTCCTTGTATGAACTATAAAGGATAATTACAGATATGCCTGCAATCGAGGCATAAAATAATAGAATAAATGGTTCTTCTCGGATTTCACCCGTAGCAGGCGATATGAATGCTATGGGTATTCCAACAATAAGAAAAACCATAACGACCAGGAGATATTTATCCACAACTTGTAGGATTTACAAAACCATATATCTTTTTGATTTAAGTGTGGAATAACAGAAAAATAATGATTAAGATTCTTGAATTGATCGGATTTGCGTTGATTGGTGGTACAGTTTATTCTTATCTAGGGATGATAGGAAATGAATTACGTTGGCCGGTATTTTTTGGTTGTGCTGCTGGAACATTGGTAATCATAATTTATCGTAAAAAAATAAGACAAAAAGAAAGCAATACAGTTTAAAACATATTCAGATTTAGGATTTCAGATAACGTTGATCAAATATTGATCAATCGACAGATCTATAAAGGAGAATTCAAGGTAAATGTGAGGGAACATGGCAAACGAACCGAAACAATGGTGGGAAGGTTTAGGAAAAGAATTAGAAACAGATATTGAAACTTTTGATGATTAAAAATATTAAAAAAATTCATACAATTTTAAAAATTATTATAAGCCTCGGGTGAGATTTAGTCAAATAGTTTTAAGCCCAAAACCTGAAATTTCTCTTTATGGATGCTGTTCTGTTATTATGTAATTTAACGTCAAATAAGAGAGTTGGTTTGGTATGATACCAAACATTTTCAAATATGCCGGGGATGAGTTCTGTCAACTTGGTTTGATACTCCTACCATTTTAGATTTGAATCATAGTTTTAAGGGACATTATGCTTGAAGTTGACCTGTTTTTATGGACTTCACACGCATGTACTCAAAAAGATCTTAACCTCTATTATCTAATTTTTCTTCAATTCGTTTCACTCGTTCTAGAATTTCTTTAATGTTGTCATTGCTTTTTTTACTATTAGCTTGAGTTACAAACAAAATCCATATTGAAACTACAGATGCTGCTCAAAAGTACATGAGATTTGTATCATTAATGGTCACCGCGTATATGATAATTCCAATTACAAGCACACCAAACAGTATTCCAAACAAAAGAGAATACCCCAATTTCTTTATGTTTAAGTTCATCTGATTACTAATTATAATTAGCCCTAATGCAGTAAATTCTAAAGCGTAAATCAATATCCAAAAGATAAAATTTTCTGTGAGTGCCATTATAATAATTATTTATCAGAGATAGATAAAAAGAAAACCACTTCTAGTGCATCAATGTTAAGATCTGAATGGTGAAAAGATATGAGGCAGGATTCAGCATTCTAATGATTGGATTGATGTTATCCATATCTGCATATGGTTTTTCATTTATTCTTACGCAATCTACTGATTTTTGTATTGTTGATGGAGTTTTAGATTCAATAAACAAAACAAAACTTCAGGATTGCATAAGCAGAACCTCAAATCATAGTATGACTACATACTATGTTGGGTTTGTTGGGATAATTATGCTTGCAGTTTCGACCATCTTGCTTAGTCCTTTATCTTTCAAATTACGTCCATAGTAAACATAAGAAAATAAAAAATGAGATTATAGATCAAAATTACAATTCATACAATACACTTGCCCGTCTGTTGTTTTGTCTCTCATTTTCTTTGGATGCTTGCAATTTGGAATAAGTTCTCTTTTGACTATTTCTAGATTTGAAATCATTATTTTATCTCCAGAAAACAAAGGTAGTTATGAATTACATACTGTCTACCAATAAATAAGAATATTCCAACTAAACAATTCTTTAATATTTGAAATCTATAGATTTTATAAAATGTCTGCAGATATTCCAATTTCAACAAAATGGACTCTTGATGCATCCGGAGCATTGGGTAGAATTGCCATAGAATCAGTTTTTCTTATTAAAGCAACCAAAACTCACATGAAAGGAACTGGATTTCTATTGTCAAGTGGACATATCATAACAAACGAACATGTAGTACGAGGTAATAGTTCTACAGATATTATAGCAATTTCCTCTATTGGCAAAGATATCCATTTCACAAATTCAATAATTGATGCTGCTAGAGATCTTGCAATATTATTTCCATCTGAAATAATTAAAGGAGGATTAAATCTTGGCGACGAAACCAAAATGAATGTAAGTCAAATGGTTATGACGTGGGGATATCCGTTAGGGTATAATGGACCACCTCCATTATTATCAGTGGGTTATTTAGCAGGTTTCAAAAATACACAAAATAATTCTAAAGCAATAAAACATTTGGTTGTTAATGGAGCATTTAATCCAGGCAATTCAGGTGGTCCTTTGTTTTTAGCTGGAAATAATGAAGTGATTGGAGTAGTGGTCAGTAAACATGCCCCTATGACAAAATTTCAAAAAGAAGCATTAGGAGTACTCGGACAGAACAGATCAGGGGTAGTATTTACTGCCACCGATGAAACTGGAAAAGTGATTAAATTTGTTGAATCGCAGTTAGTAGCTGAAATACTTAATTATTTTAGAGAAATGACACAAGTTATGATTGGAGAGGCAATATCATCCAATATATTAAAAGAATTTTTATCTGAACATCAAATTAAATACTGAACATTAAAGTTTAGAACCTCTTACATGCATGGGTCGTTCGTTTCATAAATTATTTTCTTTAAATTTTTTACATGGTTTATGATTTTTCTCTCTTTTAGTCAGGTCTTTATGAAATCTTTATCTGTAAATACTACAATGTTAAGTTATGACTATGAATGGAACAAATCCATTAACTAAAGAGGATATTTACGTAATTGGTATTCATATATTATTTGGAATAGTAATCGGTGTAGTTTTTACAACTTACCGAGACGATATTTTTCCAATGAATTTTAATTTTAAAAATTGTATGATCTTTGTGTCATTTTGTGTAATTGTTCTAAGCTGGGTAGGGTATAACAAACGTGTTAGTATGCACGGCCATAATTCTGCAGTTTTATTTTTTCTAGATATTTTTATTATATATCTTTACTTCCATTTGGTATTCAGTATAGAACATTCTTTGTCTGAGTATATTTTGACTCTGAGTCTTATTTTTGCATTTTACATAGTATGGGATGTCATTAAAGGTCATTATGACGGTATAAAATATTTTGAAAAAACTGACAAAAATAGAGAAAAAAGTATTACTGCAATAGTTATACTCTTGATTTTATCTGTAACCTATTTCTCATATACATATGCATATGCTAACGCCCTTACATTTCCTTATGACAATACATCGCTTATTGAATGGAGCATACTTGTAGAAATTTTAGTTATTATTGTGTATTTCCGAAAAATGGAACCGCCATTTAGTAAAACCTTTACTTATATTAAAAAAACTTTTTCTTAAAATCACATTTGCTTTTTATTAAAGGAATGTGGTAATAATTCAGATAGCTTGTGACTCTTTGGATCATTATCTAAATGAATTTCCATATCTCCAAATTCTATTAACACTTGTCTACATGCACCACATGGAAAAGTTGGAGTATCTGATGATGTAGAAATTGCTATGGATTTAAATTCTTTATAGCCTTCTGAAATAGCTTTGAATATTGCAACACGCTCAGCACATACCGTCAACCCATAAGAAATATTTTCAATATTGCAACCTGTAAAAATTTTTCCATCCGTGGTTAGAATTGCTGCTCCTACATTGAATTTTGAATATGGATTGTATGCTTGTTTTTTTGCTTTCCGTGCTAAATTTAGCAATTCTTCACGTTTATCCAATTCTACTATGTTAGTTTGCATACTTGACTATATATCAAATGGTGTATGAATTACTTGGTTGAAGAATTATTAACAATTTGTTAACAGCAAATCTGTTAAATGTGTATTTTATATCATAAATCCTTCTTGTTTAGTTTATCTAACACATGTTTTAATTCATTAATTCTTTCTACATTTCCGCCAACAACATCCCTATTCCATTCTTGATGATATACAAAACATCTTGATTTTACTTTCCCAGGAAGTTTTGGGTCATCATCAATAAAGATGTCATAATCATGTTCATGTTTGTCATGATTTGTAATTACGATATCCTTGTATGTTATATTATGTTTTTCTAACCATTTTTTAACATAATTTTCATGAGTTTTCTCAACACTTGTAACAATGTCTACTTGAGCTATATTGTTTAATTGATAAGTTGTTTTGGAAAGATCTTTTTCTGTAGGGCACAAATTTTCCCAATCTTCCCATGTTATTCTAAAAATAGATTTGGCTTCCTCCAAACTAATTCCAAAATCATCCCAAAATTCCCATTTTGTGACATTTGCCTTTGTATGTTTCTTATTGTATTTCTCATTGTATTTTGCAACCCACAAAGTCATTGTGTCTGAAAGAACGCTGTCAAAATCTAACGCAATTTTCAATATGTCTAATCCTCTAACTATCTAATGTCTATCCCTAGTTAAATCACCTGTATCATTATTTAGATTAACAACAATTTACTTCAAAAATCAATTTTTTTCCACCGAAATAGATCTGGATCCTGTCGCTTTTTCGAACATCATGAGTCAAGAGTCTTTTGATTATTCTCAATGGAAGTTAGAATTCAAATCTCTGAATAATGAAATTGAACTTGCTCTGAAAGAGTTCATCCAAAATCGTAATTGTAAGTGTCAATTAGAAGCATGTAGACACTTTGAAATTGAAAGAAATAAAATATTTGGAGATAAAATTAATTCTCTATATAACAAAAGATTAATGATTGGTCTTAAAACATTAACACAGATAAATAATCCCAATTAGACTCTTTCTTTGGTTATTTCTTCTAATTCTTCCTTTGTATACATATCGTGAATCTCTAAAAATATTTCGTTTATTTTTAGTATATCGTGCATGGATATTGGAACTGATGATTTTTTACTATCAAGTAAATCATTTGCACTTGTGTGTAAATTCTTTCTTGTAACCACGCATGTTAAACCACTATTCTTAGTAAGTGGTTTAAAATGAAATCCATCTAATGCCCGAAGTTCCAGTATTGGTATATTTGGATTTCCGAATCTAGTAATGAAAGAATAGACATCAAATCCATATGTGTAATAACTTAATGAACTTACTATTCCACCAAAAGATTTCTTAATTGATGATACTAATCTTATTACTGCATCGTCATCCTTGCTTGAGATATACTGTAAATTCAATTTGTTATTCTCATTAGTAGTTTTTGGCTCTCTCCCTAGAAATCCTATGATTTCATCGCCTCTGTTGATAGTGTTATTATATAATGATTTGAAAGTTTCATTGTTCAAATTTTCATCTAGTACAGGAACTATTTTACATTCTTTGGGGATTAAAGTTCGATATTCTTTTAAGTTATCTAATGCATTTTTTGGAGTTTTAAAAAATGCTTTAATTAATTTAAATCCACATGCTATTTGAAATTCTATTAATGTTTTATTTTTTTCTTTTGAGATAGTCATAGATTTTGCTCCACTAATTGTTATGAGACATAATTTATCTGGGTTTTGTTCTATAATTTTTGAAAACTTTTCTATTTGTTTTTTTCTATATGTCTGATTCATGAATATTTGTTTAGGATATCTTTCAACTATCTCTACAATATTAGTTTTAAAATCAAAATTTGAATTTTTCATAATTTTTGCATGATTCAAATTTGTTGATGTAATTGCTTGAACTGGAAAGTTTCCCTGTACTCCTAAAATATTGAATTTACCATATCTATTACCATTTTTGTGTTTTACTGTTACTGTCATCTTGTTTTCCTCTTGAACCATTTTTTATGATCATCTTTATCATGAAATATTAATCCAAGTCCAGCACCTATTGCACTTGGAGATTTAGTTGCTGCACCTAATGCAGCAAGAATTACTCCAAACTCACCATGATGCATTTTTACAAAATCTTCCCAATCTTTTTTTCCATTTTTTGAAGTGTATCTTCTATAACATTCTGCAATTATAATACTGCCAATTAACCCTAAAATTATTTTATTCAATTTAATATCTCTCTCATTTGTTCTGCAAATGAATCGTTAGATGAAATTTGATTGAAATTAAAACCGCATATTTTTTGATGTCTTCTGCTAGATTTGTGTTGGATGAGTAAGAAATTCAATTGTTTATTTGAGCAATATCTGATTGCTTTTCCACATTCACAAAACCAACTTTTGTACATAGTTCTAGCAATCATAGTTTATCCTTATCATATTCTCTCCTGGATAAATGATATATAAAGCATATAATACTATTCCTTGTGTGAAATGTATGCCTAGCGATCAGAATTTTAGCTAATTATGAAGAAAATAATCCAATGGATTAAATATGATCAGAATACAATTTGGATACGTATGACAACATACACTTCTGTAAAAATTCCAAAAGCAATCTCTGAAGAAATTAGAGATATTTCGGAATCAAAGGGGTATAGATCGGTTTCGGATTTTGTTTTAGATGCTACCCGAAGTCATCTTAGAGAACTACGAAAATAACCCCTTTTTTCATTTTGTTATTTTTCAATAAAATAATTTCTTACGTTATTTATAATAAATTAATCTCACATGTGAATAATTAATCTGTACTATCTTTTCCTGTAATCCCATGTTTTGAAAAAACAAACTCATAAAATACATGTATAAAATCATTGTGACATAATCCCATTTTTTTGATACACTCCAAACCTATGTGAGTGTGATTCAACTAAACATAACCAGTCTTTATCCAATCTCTTCCTTGAGTTCTAGAGCAGTCTCAACAATCTCTTCTTTTACCAACTGGAGATGTAGTAAATTTTTCTTGTTACCTTCTTAATTACCCGATAAGAGTTATGATAAAAAGATTTGACACCATCTTATGTTACCCGCACAAAAAAAGAATTTAGACCAGGATATTTTTAAAAGATGGATTTTCTGCTTTTACAAGATATTTGCAATTGATTCCAAAACCACATCACCAGTCTTACCTGTAGACGTAATAGTTACTTTACATCCATCATCTGTCTTGCTAATTACTACAGTAACACTACTCCTTTGACGTGTAAAATAATACACTAGAGCAGCTGGCCAAATAAGTAAAATCATGATGATCATCCACAACCATCTAAATTCACGACCTCCTTCAGCCATAATCATCTGGTTTGGCATAATTGTTTTTATCTTATATTCGCTGTTTCCAATTGCTTGTTGTACTTTTGGAAAAGTATCATCTAGGGATGTTTTGACATCAATTGAGCGTGAACCCATAACAATCATCAAGTATAGTCTAGTACTTAGGGATTTGGGAACAATTAGAATTTCTTTTTAATGGTGTGAATTACAACTGCAGGAGCCACAAAATACATTCCTACATTGAGTAAAATCAAAGATATTCCATATCCTAGTACATTAGATTCTGAATCCATATCAACATAATTTAGAAGAGATAAAGAAGAAATCATTGGAGTTAGAGTTATCTTTACAAATTCCTTGAATGCAGGATTTTCTCTTTCCCAGTCTGCTATAGTGGGGCTAAATGAGTAATAGAATTGATTGAATCCTCTCATAAATGATGTTCCTGATTCTGTTTGGAGTAGAGAATTATCTCTGAGTTCTCGTAGTTGTTGTACTTGTGGTGCTAGTTCTGTACCATATGTTGCTGTGGCAATAAGACATCCACCCCCTAATACAGAAAGGCATTCACCTGTAGCATGTGCAATTCCATATGCTGCAGTAGTGGATTGTGTTCCGATAATCTTACCATTTTGAATTATTACGACAGTAACAAATCCTTCTGCTGTTTGTTTCTGAATTAATCCTTGAACCAAGTTTAATGAACCGCAATATGCAACATATTTTGCATCTCCACCTCCATCCTTTGTAGAGGAAGAACCGTCACCATTAGCTATAGTTCCAGACCAGTAAGTATTTGAATAAACTAGAATCACTGCTTTTCCAGAGAGTTTATTTTTTTCATTCTTTAGTTCTTTGTTTACTTTTTCTTGGACATCCCATTCACTATTTGATGATTGTGTTGTTTGAGATTTCGATGGTTTTCGTGTTATGTGTGATTCATCAAACTTGAATAGTTTTTCCACAGTTTGACCTCTATACTCTACTTGAATTTTATAGGTTTCTCCAAGAATCAAATCAGGATAAATAGTAGCAGAGAACCCTCCTTTGGTAGTCAACTGTGGACTGGCACTTGTGTTCGTATTTGAGATACTTATTTTCACTCTTTGAATAGAATCTGGATCTTTGAATAAAGGGGGATTTACTTTACCATTAATAATCAAAGTTATAGGTCCAGAATTTTGTTCTATTGAAAAAATCCCATCCAGTGTATAGTATAGTGTGATTAAATCAGTAGATTGTTGTCCTTTATCAGATATTTGGTTATTTACAATAGGAATATCAGTGGGAGAAGATGGTTGTTGCGAATTAAATTGTTGATTTACATATGCACCAAATTCTGTACACCAATTATAATCCTGACCAGGTGTAGTAATAAATCCACAAAAATCCAGCGTGTCTCTCTGGTCAAGTGCTATTGCCCATTTTGGAATATATCCCGTATCATCCTTATACTCTACAGCAAATGCCTCATTAATGGAAATCGCACTAACTAGAGTCACTAGTACAAACAAAAATAGAATTTTCTTCAATGATTTTCTAAATTTTCTATAAACTTAAGGATTTAGAAAAAGGTTAGAATATAATTTAATTTTATTACTCTTTCTTTAACCGAAAACTGTATGCTGAAATTATTTCATTTTCAGAAATTATCTCAAAGATACCAACATATTGTGTTTTTCACACAATCAATGATTTGTTGGTGTTGCTTGTTTTTTTCTCGTCGTGATTTACATTCCAAATGTTTGTACTATAGTGGAATAGTTCTGAGGTAATCCCGCTTTTTTGAGATGTTCCGCCACGTGTAGTAGACTATTCAACTAAACATAACCAGTCTTTATCCAATCTCATTTTTGAGTTCTGGATCCGTCTCAATTATTTCTTGCAAATTTTCATCAAACTCTACAGTCTTTTTCTCTAAATTATCATTTTTTGCCTTCAACAGTACAATATTTCCTCTGTTTTTAATTATAGAATCATTCTGCATAACTTCTCTTACCAGTATCTTTGCCTTTGTGCTTAGCTGCTTCATGGCTCTAACTACTGCACCCTTGTGTAAAGTGTTGACCAATTCTATTGAAAGTCTGGCATGATGGTTTCGTGCCTTTAGTAATAATTTTTCATCTACATCTTTTCTCTCTGAAAATTCTTTAAAGTATTCAATGTCTTCTGATAATCCTAGCAAAATATGCTCATAGATTGCTGGATAATGAATATCTAATAGATTGTCTAGAAAGGTGTCGTGTTTTCCTTCCCTTATCTCCTTTAGGTCAAGATAGATTTGCTGAACTGTTATCTGTATTCCACAGTGTTGGAATAGTGACTCTTGAATATCCTTCGGTGATAGTCCAAATGCATTGTATCTTCTAATCAAGTTGATGCGTTCAGTAATCTCTTCTTTTGAATGAAATGGCATGTACTAGATAATGATGTCCTGATCTATAGATCTTTGTTTTTTCATAATTAAAACAAGAGTATGGTATCAAAGTGCCCCACTAACATTCAAAAGTTTAGAATTATATCTACTCACTTTGAAATAAAGTCTTTTCAAAAAATTTAGTGTAACTTAATGATCCTTTGATTTTCTTTATCTTCTCTCTAATCTCCCTTTTGACAGGAATATCAACAAGACGTTCAGACATGATCAAATTATGATATTATAGGTATTAAGTATGAATTTGATTTGTTTCTGGCTTTTTTTCTCAATGTAACTTTACAGCATGGGCATAAATTTTCATCACATCTAATAGAAAACATACATTCAGTACAATACTTGTAACCTAGATGATATTTTGGATTTCCAAAGTAACCATTATGCAATAATGTGCAAAGTCCTTTACAAGAACAACTCATGATTTCTCTCCTTCGATGCTTGTCGATGCTTCGTTACTGTCATTTTCATGCCTATTTTTGGGTATACAAGTAACGATTTGTAAAATATCTACGAGTTGTTCTGGATTTATCCCAGTATCATTTGCATCAAATATCTCTAGTTTACCTGAATCAAATCGTTGCTTGATGTATTTTTTTATGAATAATTCTACACATGACACATCAAGCAAAGAAGTATCGACTAGTGTAGATTCTACACTAGCTTGTTTTTCTAAAAATGCATTTGCTATAATATAAACATCTCTAGATTTGTTATCTGGGTCTTGAAACTTTTCCAAGAACCCATGTACTACAAGCGGTGCTAGTATTGTTTCTTGCAGTCGTTGTCTGTCAGTAGTAATTCCTTTTTGCAAAAATATATCTGAAAGTTCACTGACAGTTAGACACTGAATTATTCCTGTAATTAGTGATTTTTGTTTTCCATTTTCAAGAATTACTGGTCTAATGTGATCATTGAAGAATTTTATCTTGTACGGTTGTATTTCTTTAGGCTCTTTTGTTAATTTGCATGCCTCTTCAACATCTAATCTGATTGCAATTGGAGTTGTAATTTCATCATAGATAATTTTGGGTCTGAATTTTGCATTTACCAAAGTGTGTATTCTGATGTTATTGTTTAAAATCTTGAATTGTCTTGTTCTCGATCCTGCGTCATCAGCGAATAGTTTTGAAATACCTTCTCCATATGGATTGACAATTTCTCCACTATCTGGAATTTGTTCGATAATCTGCTGAATATGTTGTTTTAATTGCTCAATCTCCGCATCTGAGATAATCTCTTCTTGGCGTATGGAATGAGGTAGGCTTGAACGAAGTGCTTCAAACTCTAACATTTTTCTATATTTTACTCTACTTGCGTTAAGCGAGATAGTATTGAATCTGGTATTGATTTCATTTGTTTCGTCTTTTACAATCTCATCTTTTGCTGAGCAGTAAATTATTGCAGGAAATCCATGAAAAAGGAATTTCTGACCTCTCATCGTGCCTGATTTTGACTTGTTTACGCTAAAACTTTTGATATTTTCTTGATCATGCGACATTGTAGGCTTGAGGGATTCAAACATCTCAAAACTTTGTGAGTCTACAAAAATTATTGTCTTGTTTGAAAAATCAATATAATCACAAGCTGAATCTTGTAATTCTCGCGTCTGTTTTTTGATCTCTTGTATTTTTTCTTTATCTTTTGTTTTTTCTAATTCTTCTTCAAGTGGTTTTATTGCAATATCATAATCTTGCCAATTACCTGAACCGTTCTCTACAACTTTTTTTGAATTTAGGTTGTATTTGAGAGATTGAGGTGATGCTTTTCCCAAAATAATGATATTTTCTTGTGGAAACAAACTTGCTAATGTAGTTACAAGATATGTTTTTCCTTCACCGCTTGGTGCTAATATTCTCAAATTTTGTGGATTACTAGTCCAAGCTGAAAACAATGTTAAAAGAATCTGTCGTATGTTGGTGCATTCTTCTTTGAGCTCTCTACTGCAAGTTTTTACAATGTCATCTAATATATTCATGTCCTTGACCTCTGTAGATCCAATCTATCTGTGTTAGAATTCATTGCGGCTGCAGTAACAGCATCTAACCACTTTTCCCAATTTGAAATCAAACAATTTGTAAATGCTTTTTCAATTTCAGTATGACCCCAATTTTCTTTTCCTTTTAATTTCCGTGTTCCGATTTGGAATCCAGGACAGTTTTTGTGTGCTTGTCTTATGTTTGAGAAATTTTCATGTTGATCATCCCATGGACCTGCCCCTCCTCTTGAAATTTGACATCTAGAATCACAATACCGACTAGTCATTTTGAATAATCTTTTTTGTTACATATTGGGCAAGGATCTGATCGAAGTGTTATTTTTTCTAGTCTTTTTAGATTACATTCAAAACAATGTGAGAAAACATTTTCTGGGTAGATTATTGGTTTATTGCACCAGTGGCAAATTCTATTATTTTTCACATGGTACGTACCGAACGGTTATATAATAAAAATCTGTACGTAAACTGTCTATAAATTGAACAATTCATATATATACAAAATAAAAATGTTGGAATATCTGATTTTGTATGGGGAAGAGCTAAAAATTGGAAAAAGGATAGTGGGATATGGTCTGAATGAAAGCGATTTTGAAAATAGAACTAAATCAATAAAAACACTTAAGGACAATGAGAAAAATGGAAATGGTTCTAAAACTATTCCTGATGAAAGAATTGAATTATCTAGAGGAAAGTTTTCACGACGATCTGAAGAATTACTACTTTCAGCATTAATAATAAAAGTAAGAGCTACAAACAAACGTGGTAATTGTTATTCAATTACACCTTTAGGAATTTGTTATTTATGGGATTCAGATCATTTTGATATTTATAACATAACTAAAATAACTACCTATAAAATATTTAAAATTCTTAAATTATTTGCAACTAAACATGTTACATCATTTGAAAGTGAAATTTTATCATCGATTAAAATAGGTTTTGATGATATAGATAAAATTTTCTTTCCATCAATAAAAAAGATAAAAATTAAAAATAAAAAAACTGGTAAGATTCAGGAACGTGAAATAATATCAAATCCTGGTAACAAGATTTTCCCTGTGATGTTAGGATATGAAGAATCTATTCCATTTGGAATTAGTTTTTATTTGACTAATTATAATTTAATAAAATATCCAATTGCTCAATTTCGTTATTACAAATTAAGTCGTGATGAATCTGGAGCTATTGCACCACCACAAATTACTGTTAACGAATCTGGAAAACACGAATCCTTTGATATTAATGAAGCTCAATTCCACCATTATATCGCAAAAATAATCATCTATTTGATTATATTTCATTATGGATTACATGTTTATAATTTACAATCAAATGTAAAGAAAAAAATTGATGATAACTTGATTCATCCAAAAATTTTAAAAGAACATTTAGAAATTATACTATCCTTTCAGAGTCATTTACAAAATCTTCTTAAAACTGAAAATCAGCATATGGAGGATTTTTCAAACTATCTTAAATTGAAGCTGCAAGTTTCAAGTTAATCTAAAGTTTCAAACTAGCAATTAATGAATTCAACTCTTCTGCCTGAAGTTTTGGAATTTTTCCTGTCACTAACATTTGAATGAGAATCTTTCCTGCAAGTCTATTTGTATTAAACTTCTGTTGATTTGCAATCTCTTCTAATTCCATGGCTTTTTTTATATTCAATGGTTTCCCGCATTTATTACAAATATCGGATTCAGATGAATTTGATGTGTTGCAAATAAGGCAAGTTTTAGGCACAAGTGGTTTTATTGTTTCTTCTTGGATTATGCCTAAATGTTTGAGATATACATCATCCACATCAGCATTTACCAAGTGTACATAATTTGCAGGCATTTTAGAATCATTTGTCCATCCATGCCTAATCTTCATTTGAGCTTCAGTCATGAATTTAGCAGAATTTGTAGCTTCAGAGTGTCTGAATAACTTTAGATTGATATGTTTTCGAATTCCTGCTCTTTTCATTGTTCTTCGAAGAAGACTAGTTGCAGTAGCATAATTCATGGGTTGACCAAATTTTGGTTTTTCTAAAATTATCCAAAGTGGGGATTCAGGATCATCTTTTAGTGGATGAGTACTCATCCAATTAGCAAGACGTGGAACAGATTTTACTAACCTGATAGGTCTGGAACCAGTTTTACCATCAACATTAATGAATGCTCCAAAATTGTCAAACTTTACGTTTTTAATTTTAAGTGATAATATCTCTCCCGGTCTTGTCCCTGCTTCATAGTGTACATCAAAAAATGCCTTGTCTCGTGGATTAAAACAAGATTTGATCATTGTAGAAAGATCTTCTTCTGTTATTAGTTGCTCACGAACAATATTGCTTTTTATGCGATTCTGATGAATCCATTTAGTCTCTGTGGGATCTCCAACATCTTTGTGTTCACGTGAACCGAGCTTTATCCATCTAAAGAATATCTTTAGAATTTTTTTATGATCCCATGTATGATGAGTTTCCTTTCCTGTTGAAGAGAACATTTGCATGAATTGGTAAACTAGTTCTTCAATATCGGATTTTGTGACATCCTCCCAGTCTTTTTTTAAGATTCTAGATAAACTGAGTATAGTTGAAAGATGTTTTAGACGTGTTGCTCTAGATAATGATCTTCTTACCATTTCCTTATCGTATTTTTTGATTAGTTCTGAATTCTTTGGAGATAGTTCTCTCTCAATTGTTTTTAGCGTATGGTCAAGACCTTTATCAAAATCATGAATAGTGATTTCTTTTTTCTGAACTTGCTTTGTACTCATAATATGAATAATGTATGGTGTGGGCTTTAAACACAAGAAGTCAAGCCTCGGGTGGGCTCCGACCCCACGACCTAACGCTTACGAGGCGTTCGCTCTACCAGGCTGAGCTACCAAGGCACTTTTCGGTTATGCCATCAGAGTTAATAAAAAGCCTTTCCGAGGTGGATCAAATGAAGAAAACAATTTCTGGAATTAGAGGTCTATTTGGTGATGATTTTAATCTAAAAGACACAATGCAGTTTTGTAATAATTTTTCATCTTTAATTGAGTCTAAGAAGTGCGTAATAGGTAAAGATACAAGACCATCAGGAACAATGATCAAAGAAACTGCATCCGCTACATTAATGAAAAATGGAATAAACATATACAATTTAGAAACAGTACCAACTCCAGTAGTTTTTCGTGAGTCAAGGAAATACGGAGCAGGGTTAGTAATCACTTCGTCACATAATCCATTAGAATGGAATGGAATAAAATTCATCATAAAAGGAAGAGGAATTAATGAAAAAGAATTGCCATACATCATTGAAAATCAAGAAATTTTAAAATCAAAGATCGGAATTGAAGAACAAATTACATCATCATATCTAGAAGATGCAAAAGAATTCATAGGAAATATAGAAGATCAACCAGAGATTGTTATTGATATAGGAGGAGGAGCTGCAAAGGAATTTGCTCCAAATTTGTTAATACAGTTAGGATGTAAAGTAAAAGTAATTAATGAAAATATAAATAATTGCACTAGAGGTCCCGATCCAACTGCAGATAATTTATCAGATCTAATTGCTACAACATCTGAAAAAGGAATTGGATTTGCGTTTGATTTAGACGGAGATCGTCTAGTAGTTGTAAGAAAAGGAAAAAAACAAACTCCAGACGTAACATTAGGTTTGGGGGTTGCAAAAGCTTTGGAATTGGGATATAAACAATTTGTATTAAGTATCGATACAAGTATTTCAGTTGAAAAATTCATCAAAGAAAAAGGAGGGAGTGTTCAGAGATCAAAAGTCGGAGAAGCAAATGTAATAGATTTAATGTTAAAAACAAATGCTCAAGCAGGTGGAGAAGGAAGCAGTGGTGGTTTTATTTTACCAGAATTTAATTATTGTAGAGAAGGAATTCTGACAAGTGGTCTCATAGCTTCGATATTAGGAAATTCAAAGTTTAATGAAATATTGGATTTTATGGAAAGTTATGAACAACTAAGAGAGAAAATTAAAGTAGATTCTGTTTTTCATGATAAAGTCATAGAAGAAGTCTCAAATAGATTTGCAAAAGAGTATTCTGAAGTTATCACTCAAGATGGAATTAAAGGGATAATAGATGAAAATAGCTGGGTTTTGATTAGAAAATCAAATACAGAAGACATCATAAGAGTTTCAGCAGAATCAAACAATGTAGATAAATGTAAGAAAATTGTGAAAAACACATTAGAATTAGTGAAGCAATGTTATGACCACATTAGATGAATCAACAATAATTAAAATTTTTCAAAAGAAACTAGGAAATAAAAAATTCATTTCAGAAGATGTGGAGGTTTTCAAAATTGGTAAGATGAAAATCGTAGTAAAAGTAGATACATTTGTTCAGAGTACAGATATGCCTCCAAAAATGAGAATGGATGATGCTGCAAGGAAAAGCATCATAGCATGCATCAGCGATTTTGCTGCAAAAGGGGTCAAGCCTCGATATGGAATGATTTCACTAAATTTACCAAAGATGATCTCTCATGCAAAAATCAATGAGATATCAAAAGGACTCAGACATGCCTCCAATGAATTTAACATTAGAATTTTAGGGGGAGATACAAACGAAGGAAAAGAAATTGTAATCAATGTATCCATATTTGGAACAACGGATAAGATAGTCAAAAGAAAAGGTGCAAAAATAGGAGATGGGATATTTGTAACAGGCCCATTTGGATATACGGCAGCAGGTCTTAAGATATTACTTGGGAAAAAGAAAGGCAAGAAAAATTTTGTTAAAAAGGCAATCAAATCAGTCGTCAGCCCAAACCCAAAATTAGATTTTGGGGTAAAAAATAGAAGTTATTTAACATCATCAATGGATTCTAGTGACGGGCTTTCTACTACATTAAACGAAATGGCAAATCAAAGTAAATGTAAATTTATTATAAATAACATCCCAACTGGAAAAGATTTGATAGAATTTGCTAAATCAAATAAAATAGAATCAAATGATCTAGTATTTCATGGAGGTGAAGAATACGAATTTGTATTTACTGCTTCAAAAAAATACAAATCATTAATTAAAAAAAATGCATCATTATTAAAAACACCAATAATTGAAATAGGTTATGTTACTAAAGGTAAAGGCGTATTTCTTGAAAAACAAGAAAAATTTATCTCTTTGAAAGATTTAGGTTGGCATCACTTTAGAAAATAAATTATTCACCAGAGTAAAAGTCTCGTTCTACTTTTTGAACTATATTAAAAATTGATTCAGCTGGCAATCCAGCAACACAATCATTAATCCACATTTCATCAAGATACATCAATCGGTTCATATCAGCTGTAGGGAGTTGATCGGGTTGAAAATCAGGATATGAAGCATGGATTTGGAATCCCTCTTTGGCAATTTTTTCACATTTTTCTTCTAATACAATTACTGGAGAAATGTTGTTGTTAGGTATTAGAAATTCGAAAACCAATGAACCTAGTAATGCAGATGTAATTGCAATACCTATAGCAAGCCAAAGGATTGACTCCATACAAGAGCGAATAAAACATAGTATTTGAGCAATAATAAACAATCCAAATGTGCCCAAAATAAGACAGGTTCAGAAAATCAATGTTTTTTAAACCCTTTAAGATGTGAGTAGACATTGTCAGAGATCGAAGCTGAGATTGAAGTAGAATCCCCAGTTGAAGAGGAAGAACAAGAGGAAGTTCAAACAAAATCCAGACCAGAGACAAAGACAGAGGGTCCTGAAAAATGGGGAATTGCTCATATTTACAGTAGTTATAACAATACAATTATTCACATGACTGATCTAACTGGTGGAGAAACTGTTTCCATTAGTTCAGGTGGAGTTCATGTCAATGCAGACAGATACGAATCATCACCTTTTGCTGCAATGAAAGCTGCAAATGCAGTTGTAGAAGTTGCACATACAAAAGGATTCACAGGATTTCATATCAGAGTACGAGCTGTTGGAGGAGTAGGCTCTAGAGTACCGGGTCCAGGTGCACAAGCTGCAATCAGAGCTTTGGCAAGAGGCGGATTTAAAATTGGAAGAATAGACGATGTAACACCAATCCCTCATGACACCACCAGAAAGAAGGGTGGAAAAAGAGGAAGAAGAGTCTAGTCCAGCATTTTAATTTTGATGTTACAACCTTTAGCTTGAAAATAATCAGTCATAAATTTGGTAAATTTTTGAGATTGATTGTTCAATCGGTATTTGTTTAACATGTCTGCAAATTTTTCTTCAATTCCATTTTGCAGGCTAGGCTTAAAAGATAATTTGAAAAAAGTCCATCCGAACTTTGAAGACGGATCACTAAGAGCATATCCATTAGAACTACCAACTAGAGTTTCCATGTGAGATAGTGTTTTTTTTATAAGTAGTAAATCATCGCCATAATTTTTTGTGCTTATTTCAAAAACAGTGTCCACTATTATTCACCATCATCTGATGAATGACTACTTAATTTATCAGACAAGGATACAAATTTTCCATCTTGTTCAACATTGATCTTAGTTTCCATTCTTATGTTAAGACCTATTGATCTGAATAACATCAACAATTTTCCACCGTCAATATTTTCAATGATTTCTCCAGATGTGATTAGTTCAGATAATTTTTCTACAACCATTTTTGTGTCATTTGGAAATTGTAATTCTGCATTTCTTAAAACTTCCAGACCTCTAAATCCAAGATGTTCAACAAGAATGTCTCTAGGATGTTTTGTTTCTTGTGGCTGTAAATTGTTTGTAGATTTTTCTATTTCTTGCCGAGTAGAAATATTTTGTTGCATTTCTGCGAGTCTTTTTGCCTTTAATCTTTCAAGTTCAGAATCTTCGTCACTCAACCTTTTATCACACCTATAGGCACCAATTTTGCTACTTTAGTGGCTATTCCTAGATTGTGAGAAACATTGACTACTGCATCAACGTCCTTGTATGCTTGAGGAGTTTCTTCCACAACTCCATCACGTGTTAATGCCTTGATAAATATGCCCTTATCACTGAGTGATTTTCTAACATTGTCTTCCGTGAAATCTCTTCTTGCTTTTGATCTAGACATCGTTCTACCAGCTCCATGAGCAGTAGAACCAAAACTCAAATCCATAGAATTTGGTTGTCCAAGTAATATCCAGCTAGCAGTTCCCATTGAACCTGGAATTAAGACAGGTTGTCCAAGATCTCTGTATTTTAATGGTACTTCATCTCTATTTGCAGGAAATGCACGTGTTGCACCTTTTCTATGAACCACAAGTTTTCTTTCCTTGCCTTCAACCTTATGTTTTTCAACTTTAGCAATATTATGAGCAACGTCATAAACTAAATTCATACCAAGATCAGATTCTGTTTGATTAAAAACTCGCTCAAAAGATTTTCTTGTCCAATGAGTAATCATTTGCCTATTACTCCATGCAAAATTCAATGCTGCAAACATTGCTTTTCTATATGATTCACCTTCTTCAGATGTATTTGGAACACATGCAAGTTCTCTGTCTGCTAAATGGATATCGTATTTTTCCATAGACTGTTCAGATATTCTCAAATAGTCACTACAAACTTGATGGCCAAAACCGCGAGATCCACAATGAATTAAAATTGTAATAGTTCCTTCTTTAATCCCCATTCTTTTTGCTGCTTCTTCATCATGAATTTCAGATACTTTTTGCACCTCAAGAAAGTGGTTCCCTGACCCCAGACTTCCCAGTTGAGGTGCACCTCTTTGTCTTGCTTTGTCTGAAACTTTATTTGGATCGGCATTCTTTATTTGTCCATTTTCCTCACAAACATCTGCGTCATATGATGAGCCATATCCATTATCAATTGCCCAGTCTACACCGCGTACAAGAACTTCATCAAGTTGAGAGTGACTTAGCTTTACTGCTCCTTTGGAGCCAACACCAGAAGGAATTGAGCTAAAAAGATCAGTTACAAGTTCTTTTAGTTTTGCACGAACATCTTTTTCAGTTAAATTTGAACGAAGTAATCGGACACCACAGTTGATATCATATCCAACACCACCAGGGCTAATCATGCCTTCTTCAGCATCCATAGCTGCTACACCGCCTACAGGAAATCCGTATCCTTCATGACCATCAGGTAGGACTACGCTATGACCTACAATTCCAGGTATAGTTGCAACATTTTTCGCCTGCATGATAGTTCTATCAGTTAACATTTTCTGTAGTAATTCTTCATCAGCATAGATCTTTACTGGAACTTTCATTCCAAGATTCGAGTCTGCCTCGATAAGATACTGATTTTCTCCAATTTTTTTAGGAGTTATAGTAGACATAAGGAATGGTAAAATTTTACTTCAAGCCAATTTAAATCATAAGTAGATTTATTTTCGATGTTTTAAGACAGTAATCATTGGCAATTTTACCGATAGATAACGGGCGTTACGGTACTAAAGAAATGATGGACATTTTTAGTGAGCAAAAAAAAGTGAATTATCAATTAGAAATTGAAGGAGCAGCTGCAATATCGCAAAGTGAGATTGGAATTATTCCAAAAACAGTAGGCAAAACAATTCATAATGTTGCAATGTCAGGAAAAATTACTGTAAAAAGAATCAAAGAATTAGAAGCAAAAAGTGATCATGATACAGCTGCACTAGTTGAATCATTAAGTGAAAAATGTACAAAAGATGCAAGACCATGGATTCATTATGGATTAACAAGTAATGATTTGGTAGATACTAGTAATTCTATGCAAATGAGAGATGCATTACAAATTATTGAACCTAAAGTTGCAAAAATGGCATTACTGTTAGCAAAAAGAGCAGTTCAACACGGCAAAATTCCTGCAGTAGGTAGAACTCATGGTCAACATGCTAGCATAATATCATTCGGATTAAAATTTGCAAATTGGGCAGCAGAAATGGCAAAACATGTAGAAAGAATTGAAGAAATTAAGAAAAGAGTTTTGATTTGTAAAACACTTGGAGTGGTTGGAACAGGATCATTGATGGGTGCAAAGTCACTTGAAGTTCAAAAGAGAGTTGCAAAACGGCTAAACCTTTTCCCAGCAGATGTAACCACACAGATAATTCCTAGAGAAAGATATGCAGAATACGTATTTGAATTAGCATTGATTGGTGCAACTTTGGAAAAAATTGCAGTTGAAATTAGAAATTTACAGAGAACCGAAATAGGAGAAGTTGCTGAACAATTCAAGAAAGGTCAGATGGGAAGCAGTGCAGTTCCAGTAAAGAGAAATCCCATTAAAAGTGAAAGAGTTTCATCTTTATCCAAAATATTACGTAGTCAAATAGCAATAACTTTTGAAAATATTCCATTATGGCATGAACGAGATCTTTCAAATTCAGCAAATGAGAGATTCGTACTTCCTACAGCAGCTATTCTAGTAGATGAAATGTTAGAAACCATGATTAAAATAATTTCAAATCTGATGGTAAACGAGGAAAAAATTGTAGATAATTTGTATATCACAAGGGGACAAATATTTGCAGAATTTGTTTTGGAGGCATTAATTAAAAAAGGAGTTCCAAGATTTATTGCGTACAGAGACGTACAAAGAGTTGCCTTTGAGGCAAAAGATAAAGAAATTCAATATATTGATGCAATTAAAAAAGATAAAGCATTTTCAACAAAACTTACAAAAAAAGAAATTGAATCAATATTTTCTCCAGAAAAACATCTTGGGGCATCTCCATTAATTATAAGCAATGTTAACAAATTAGTTCAAGAAACGGTCAAAAAATTTATTTAAATTTTAACAGTGCTTTGTGGATTTTAGAACCGTATTGTAGAGCTTTTTTTCTTTTTGTATATGAAATTTCAGGAACTCCCACATCACTTGCTAATTTTCGTATAATGTGTTTCCTGAGTAGATCTTCAGAATCATGTATTTTTTCAGATACAGGAATAGTTTTAGCAAATTCTATAAAATCAGAAGACAGTAAAGGTTGAACAATTCTAACACCAAATTCAGATGCAATTTGATTAACTGCCTTCATCATTTTAATTTCATTATCTAGTTTTGAATTCATAACTTCGAGAATTTTTGGTTCTCCTTCAGATATAGCCGTTCTATAGGCATTATATCCACAGAATAGTTCATCTATTCCATTTGCAGTTACAACAATATCAATTCCCAAACTTTTTGCTAGTTTTGATACATAGTAAAAGGCAATACAATTTTCATTCCAAGAGAGATTGTCTGTCTTTATTGTTTGTTTAATTTTGAGGGCTACATCTTGAAAAGTATTAGAATCAATCTCCAAAACATTATGAACTAATTTCAACTGTTGATTAACTTCTTTTGCAAATAACACATCATGAGATTCTGGAAAACCAATGGTTAGTAAAGTTACATCATATCCTAGATTTGAACAGATTTTAGAGATCAGTGTACTGTCAACACCTCCAGAAAATGCAATACCTATTTTCTTTTCTACTATGTTTTCTTTAATAGAATTTTCAATTTTATCAAGTAGTTTTTTTTTCATTTTATTCACTAATTATTAGATCATTTACGATACAAAGCAACTATGATTTATCTCATCATCTAACTATTAATTTAGTATTTTAGATATAAAATTATGATGAGATTGTCATCGGAATCCATAGATTTTGAATTAAAAAACCTGAAAGGATGGACAGTTGTAAATAATAAAATGCATAAAGAATTTGAATTTGATGACTTTAATCAAGCATTTGGGTTCATGACAAGGGCTGTAATGCATATAGAAAAAATGAATCATCATCCTGAATGGTTTAACGTCTACAATAAGATAATAGTGGATTTAACAACTCATGATGCTGGAGGAATCACTCAAAATGATATCAATCTGGCTAAAATTCTAGATTCACTAGAATAATTTCAAATTGCAAGATGAAGTAATTTTTCAATTTTATGTGTTACAGAATTTATATACAGAGCTAAGCCAGTTGACTTCACATGGCTTCAAGTCCCACAATTTTAGATTCAGATTTTAGATATATTGACAAAAAAGGCAATCTAATGAGAACTAGAACTGAATTAACAATAGCACAAATGCTCTCGTTTCTTGATGAAGATTATGAATATGATTATAATTTATCATTGAAAAATGGAAGTTCTGTAACTGTTGATTTTAGAACAAAGAAGGGTTTGATTGAAGTAATTGATAATGAAGAAGATATAAAAAAATATAACAAAATCAAAGAAAATCTACCTGAAGAAAAAGTGATGGCCATAGGACATCCGAAATACACTGCACAAATCAAAGAATTACAAGACATTGTATTCTATGATAAAACACCTCAAACAGGATCAATATTTCTAGAAGATCCATCATTCTCATTTGATTATGCACACATTCTTCCTCTAGTGGAGAAATGTTCTATTCTACATGGACATACTTCTTCAGTAATGGTTGAATTGGTTGGACAAATGAAAGATAATCTATTAGTAGATTTTGGAATAGCAAAAAAAATCATAAAAGAAGTTGTTACAGTATTTGATCATAAATTTTTCATTAATAGAAAATATCTAAAAAAAGAAGATGACTCTCACTATCAGATTCAATTTGAGGGACCAAAAGGCATGTTTGATATTCAAGTTCCAAAAAACACAGCATATCTTTTAGAGGGAGAAGCAACTGTTGAAAATCTTTCAAGTGAAATAATCAAACTACTTGCTCCAAAATTACCTCAGAATGTAGAAGCTGTTGGCGTTTACATTTATGAAGGATACAACAAGGGTTCTCACATTATT
>Ga0209520_10000088_pt1 | contig 43662 bp, 37 predicted proteins | sample Rifsed16ft1_FD_184009 | JGI IMG/M metagenome (GOLD analysis project Ga0209520, IMG submission 184009) | Soil microbial communities from Rifle, Colorado, USA - sediment 16ft 1 (version 2) | ecosystem: Environmental > Terrestrial > Deep subsurface > Rock core/Sediment | place: Rifle, Colorado...
ATCCAAGGGCCTCGAGTTTCCTGTTGTATTTTTGGTTAATCTTGTGGCGCAGCGTTTTCCAACAACCGAAAGACGCGAGCAAATCCCAATACCCGATGCCCTGATAAAAGAAGTCTTGCCGATCGGGGATTACCATTTGGAAGAAGAAAGAAGGCTTTTTTATGTGGGCATGACCCGGGCCAGAGACGGGCTTTTCCTTACCGCCGCCGATTATTACGGGGAAGGCAAAAGGGAGAAAAAACTTTCCCCGTTTATCTTTGAGGCTTTAGGGGATAACGCTATCGCCAGCGAGTTATCGGAGGTGGCTCACAAGCAACTGACGTTTTTGGATTACGCCGCCCCCAAAGTCTCAGAGGCCAAATACCAGATACCCAAACTCCACATCGATTATCTTTCTTTTTCCCAAATCGAAACATTTAAAACTTGCCCGCTGCATTACAAACTCAAATACATTCTTAAAGTTCCGACTCCCCCCTCGGCAGCGCAAAGTTTCGGAAGCTCACTGCATGCGACCTTACGCGATTTCTTCCTTGCGGTAAAGACAGGGGAAAAACCAACGGAAAAATTAATTTACGAGGTCTTGGAGAAAAACTGGGTAAAAGAAGGTTTTTCAGGCAAAACCCACGAAAAAAAGTTTTTTGAAAAGGGAAGGTTATATCTAAGCGGATTTCTCAAACAGGGATTTAACCGCCAGAGCCTGCCGGTGGTAATGGAAGAACCGTTCACCATCCCCTTAGATGACAAAAAAGGAAAAGGGATAAGGGTCGGAGGCAAAATTGACCGGGTAGATGTTTTGCCGGATGGCTCCATCGAGATTATTGACTACAAAACTGGGGCAACAATTCCTTCACAGGCCGAAGTCGACAACAATTTACAACTATCCTTCTATGCTTTGGCCGCAACCAACATTCCCAACAAACCTTTCGGCAAAAAGCCCGAGCAAGTAAAGCTTTCTTTGTACTTTTTGGACCAACAAGAAAAATTGTCCACTGTACGAAGTGCTGCCCAATTAGAAAAGGCAGTCCAGGAAATTTTTGCAGTCAGGGAAAAAATAGAAAAGTCGGACTTTAAATGCTCCGGTCACATGTTTTGTCAGAATAACTGCGAATACTCACTTCTTTGCAGGGCGTCGGGGTAACTTCTTAAAGTTTTAAGTCGAATATTCCCAGTTGTCCTTTGACCGGAATAATCGGGTCTATCGGTCGGATATTTTTTAAAAACCAACTGTAGGCTCCCGGATAGACCTTTATACAGGCTTGTTTTTCGTGGTTCTTTTTCATTGGTTCAATACGGTAAAGTTCAACAATGCAAAGAGCATACCCTGCAGGGTGGATATCTGGTTTTTTAGAAGAACAAATGACCAAATCGCCCCGGTAGTCTGTAGTCCATTTTCTGGTCTCAATGGTTTTTTTGCCCGAGGCAACCAAATTGGCCCAGGGTTGTTTAAGGGAAATTGCTTTGTAAATCATAGAAACCATTTTACGAAAGTTCCCGGATGGATAACTTCGTACCCCCCGAAGGATTTTTTGAAATGGGTGAAACCAAGCCAGGATTTATTAGGAAATCTTTCATCATATATTCCCTCAAAATCAAAAATCCTTGCACCTATTTTCTTCACCCGCAAAATTCCCTCCCAGACGATGTTATATTGCTCGTGTTTTTCTCTTCCCTCGCGGTTTGTAAATGCCTGCCAATAATATCCGATGCCATCGCCCGATAAAAATATGGCCCCGGCTGATTCGTCCCCGGTCATTAAAAAAAGTGAATTATTCTTAAAAGCTTTTTTAAGCGAGGCCAAATGTTCCAAGGCAGGGACGTACCTTTTTAGTCCTACAGATTTTTTCCAGGCACCCCGGAACTTTTCCAGATTGTCTTTGCAATCTGCGATTTCTATATTTTCCCCTTTTTTTATTGCCGACTTTGCGTCTTTCTCCAAATCCTTAAAGATTTTTTCTTTTGTTTGGGTTAAGTCGATTTGCAGAGTTTTGGTAGGAAGATACGGGGATTTACTAAGATGAAATCCAAGGGAGACTAAAAAGTCTGCATCGAGAGAGGATTTCGGCTCGATAATTACTTGAAAAGCCCGATATTTTTTTGCCAGCTCCCGAATCTTTGAAATCCTAATTTCCTGGGGTCTTTGTATTTTTAAGATGGAGCCAAAAAGGGGAAGCTTTCTTATGAAGTAATTTATTTCTGCGCTTCTCTCAACCCTCCAGCCGATTTGGGATAAATAATTTGCATACTCCTGGGTTTGACGGATATCATTCATCCTCAAAAACTTGGTTTTATAAACCTGCTTTTGGTCCTGAGAACCAACCAGCGTAGAAGTTCACTAAAGCGATATGTCCGATAAAATGGAGATGTTACCAGGTCCCAAGTTCCCAAGAATTCAACGACCTCCGGATTGTAACCTTTCTTAAAGCGGGTGAAGCCCTTTCCTTCTTCCCTTCCCCAGAGGTCAAAGGTTTTAAGTCCCAGGCCTTTCCCGAATTTCATGGCCTCCCACATTATAAGGTTATTGGCCATTACGTTTTTATGTTCTTCGGTGGAGGCCCCATAGGGATAGTAGAGAAAATCGTGCCAGGAAAATAAAATCCAGGTGGTTATGATTTTACCTTTGTATTTTGCGGCTAGAAGATGGGCAATACCTGCGCTTTGCAGAGCTTCCCACATCAGGCGGTGGTAGCGCTCAGTGTGGGCGTAAAAACCCTGACGCGTAACTGTCTCGCGGGTTAGATCAAGATATTTTTCGAAGGCTTCTTTTGAATTATCTTCCGAGACTTCGACTCCGTTTTTTTGAGCAACCCGGATGTTGTAACGGGTCTTGGGATGGAATCCACCTAGAAGCTCATCCTCGGATTTGGTCAGGTCTATCCAAAAAGTGCTGGGTGTAAAAAGGGTTTTGCCGGGGACCGCACCCTCCTTCTTTAATAAATTAATAAGTTTTTCGTTGTGTCTGACATTGGGCTCCATTTTGATGAAGATTAAATTTCTCTCCTTAGCAAATTCTTTCAGAAACCCAAGCGTCTCTTTGTTTGGTTCCTGGCCCTTGATAAACATTCCGACTTTGAATTTGGTAAAGGGGATTTTATGAAGAGTAAGCTGAATTGTTTCAATTAACTTTGATCCCTCAAATCTTCCAAATCTCACTACTTCATTCCCGGCTTTTTGTCTAAAGTCGCCCCATTCCCAGGACTGAAGTGGGTGAATGGAGACTTTATTAAAGATTTCTTTTTCGGATGCAGCGGCTTCTCTAATCATAGATCTATCTCGTCTAATTCTGACATAAAATCGTTCATCAGGCGACTTGCCCCCGCTCCTGAAAGAAGATTTTCGGGAATATCCATAATAAAACGCGAAGGGGGGTTAGAAACTTTTTCTCCAAAATAGAGCCTTCGAGCGGCATAGCTTAAATAGAGAATTTCTTTTGCCCTGGTCATACCCACATATGCCAGGCGCCTTTCTTCTTCAAGTTGGTTGATATCAAAAAGAGACCTGGAGTGGGGGAAAAGTCCCTCTTCCATTCCGACGATAAAGACAATTGGAAATTCCAACCCCTTGGCCGCATGTAGAGTCATAAGTGAAACCGCATCTTTTTTGTTTTTGCCTGCGCTTTTTATTTTTCCTATCTCGTCCTGTTCGGCCTCGACCAAAGAAACGTTTTGCAAAAAATCATGGATATTGGGAAATTCGGTAGCAACCGAGCGCAGCTCTTTGATGTTTTCCAGTCTGGCCAGATTTTCCTCGGTTTCTTTTTCGTAAAGAGAAAGGTAATCTGTTTTTTGAAGGATTCCGTCTAAGAGGTCCAAGGTAGTTATATCCTGGGCATCCCCAATCTCTTTTTTAAGCTCAAGGAATTTATCCAGCCGCCTTTTGCCTAATTTTTGGATTCGCCTCAAAGAGACGGAGTCGCGGCCGTTGACCAGAACTCTTAAGTAGGACAAAACGTCCTTGACTTCGCGTCTGTCGTAAAAGCGGATGCCCCCGACCAAAATATAGGGGATTCCGTTATGCAAAAGCGCCTCTTCCAAGACCCGGGATTGGGCATTGGTTCGATACAAAACCGCAATGTCCTTAAAGGCAAAATTGTTATTCGCCAGAGAGCCAATTTCGTTGATGACAAAGGAGGCCTCATCCAATCCGTTTCTGGCGGTATAGAGTTTTATTTTTTCTCCGGGGAGATTTTTCGTCCAAAGCTTAAGTACCGGGTGGGAAGTGTTTTTAGAGATAACGGAGTTTGCGGCGGAAAGAATGTTTTGGGTCGAGCGATAGTTTTGTTCCAGATTAACAACCTTAATACCCGGAAAGTCCCGCATCAAATAGGTAATATTCCTGAAATCGGCACCCCGCCAGCCGTAGATCGACTGGGAAGCATCCCCAACCGCGGTAATGTTTTTATTCTTGTCCGCCAAAAGCCGGCTGAGGGTATATTGGACCCGATTTGTATCCTGCCACTCATCGACAAAGATATGGGTTAGGGTCTCCCGCCATTTGGAAAGAGTTTTGGGACTTGCCTTTAGAAGACCAACCGCCTTGAGAAGAAGGTCATCAAAGTCCAAGGCGCTGGCCTCTTTTAAGAATTTCTCATACTGGGAATAGACCTTAAAAACCGTCTCCTGCCAATCACCTTTTATAAGCTCAGCATATTGAGTGGGTGAAAGCATCTGGTTTTTGGCATCGGAAATTTCGGAAGCAATCTCACCCGGGCTAAATGATTCTTTGGAAAAACCCAAGCCTTGAAGAATTTGCTTAATTGCTTCTTTTTGATCTCCCTCGTCATAAATCAAGAAACTGGGAGGAATTCCAATCTCTTTTCCATCGATCCTTAATAATTTTGCGCAGAAGGAATGGAAAGTTCCGGAAAATGGGGGGGTGAAAGTAGTAAGTTTGGTAACCCTTTCTTTCATTTCCTCAGCAGCCTTATTTGTAAAAGTAAGAAGGAGTGCGTTTTGGGGTTTTAGGCCCTTTTGGGCAATAAAATAGGCGACCCTGTGGGTTAAGACCTTGGTTTTTCCACTGCCCGCCCCGGCTAAGACCAAAAGCGGACCTCCGTCGTAGGTCACCGCCTTTTTCTGTTGGTCATTAAGACCCGAAAGGAGATTATTCTGAGTAGCCATGGTAAGTGAGAATTACATTTCCTTCCGTCATGAACATTACATTCCCTTCGGTCATGATAGAATTGATTCTAGCATGGAAGGATTGGTGATAGAAGGTCAGGTTGCGCCCAAAAAATCCAGATTTTTCTCACGGGTCAAAAGAAGACTATTAAAGCACATCTGGCTGGTAAGAATAGGGCTTATCGCCTCCGCAATTCTCGGAGTATACCTTTTCTTTTCTTTGTTGGGTTTTGTTTTTGGTAAAGCCGGGCTGACAAACTACACGGAGGTTATTTCCAATTTCATTTTTGCTCCTAAGGCAGAAGTTGAATCCGTAAATGGGAGAACTAACATTTTAATTTTAGGAAAAGGGGGGCAGGGGCATGAGGCTTCGGATTTAACCGACTCCATAATTTTTGCCTCCGTCTCGCACCAGAGTTCCGGCATTTCCCTTTTTTCCTTACCTAGAGATATCTGGATTCCGGCAATACGCGCGAAGATCAATAGCGCCTATTATTGGGGAAAACAAAAGGAAGAGGGCGGGGGTCTTATTTTGGCAAAATCGACGGTGGAGGAGATTGTCGGGGTTCCGGTCCACTACGGAATAGTTATAGATTTTTCGGGATTTATCAAAATTGTCGATGTGATAGGCGGGATTGAGGTCGATGTTGACCGGGACTTTGTTGATGAAAAATATCCCATTCCTGGGAGGGAAAACGATTTGTGCGACAGCGACCCTCTTTTTGCCTGCAGGTACGAGACCATAAAGTTTGAGAAAGGAAAACAGGTGATGAATGGAGATATGGCCCTTAAGTTTGTTCGCTCCAGAAATGCCGAAGGGGAAGAAGGAACTGATTTGGCCAGAGCGGCGCGTCAGCAGAAGATTCTTCTTGCCATCAGACAAAAAGTAATGTCTCCCCGGGTTTTGCTTTCACCCAAAAAAGTTTTGGCGATTTGGAAAGTAGCTAGAGATTCGCTAGAAACGGACATCACTGCACCCGAGGCAGCTATTCTTTTGAGAAGGGCCCTGATAGCCAGAGAAACTCTAAGAAGCTTCGTTTTGGACGAAGAGCTTCTCACCCACCCACCCGTTTCTCCCCGCTACGACAACCAGTACGTTTTCATTCCTAAAGACGGGAATTGGGATAGGGTGCACGATTGGGTTTCCCAAAGATTTCCTTAAATGAAAAAAGGGAGTTACGGAATATATCTGTTGGCCATTTTGCTTCTGGGTTTTTTCCTGCGGGTTTTCTTATATAGAACGGGGACCTTCTTCATTGATGTAAATAGCTTCATTGCCTGGAGTAATACTTTGGTTGAGGGAGGATTTAAGAATTTTTATTTAAGCGTTTGGTCAGACTATCTGCCCGGATACCTTTATGTTTTATGGTTTTTGGGAAAACTGGGAAGTTTTGTGCACTTAGACCAGCTTTTCCTGTTTAAACTTCCGGCAATTGCCTCCGACCTGGCCACCGGGTATCTCATTTATTTGATTGTAAAAAAAATCAAAAGTCCAAAGGCGGGACTTATTGCTTCGGCTTTTTACATTTTTAATCCGGCTTTAATATTTAATTCCACTCTGTGGGGCCAGGTAGATTCGCTTACTGCCCTTTTTTACCTTTTGTCCATTTATCTGATAGGGGTAAATTCTTTGGCGTCAGCTTTGGTTCTTTCCATAGGGAGCGCTTTTAAGCCCCAAGTGGCATTGGCGGCCCCGATTGTTTTGATGCTGATGCTTAAAAACCATTGGAACCCAAAAAAGATAATGGGTTATATTTTGTTATCGGCAGCGGTTTTTTTGTTGATATTCTTGCCTTTCAACCTTCCAGATAAAAACCCTCTGATCTTTGTTTTTGAGCGGATCGGAGCCACCTTAAATCAATATCCATACGGGAGCGTAAATGCTTTTAATTTCTGGGGTCTTTGGGGTTTTTGGAAGCCGGATTCGTTGGGAATTATTTCTCCAAAAATATTGGGATTTGTTATCTTTGGCGTTATTTCTTTTCTCTCCTTTATTAGGTTTTCTAAGAAGGACGGAGGGGAATACCATTTGGCAGCCATCTTTATGGCCGCTAATTTTCTCTTCTTTACCAGAATGCACGAAAGACACCTTTTGGGAGTCTTTGCCCCGCTGGTAATTTCTGCATCGCTAAATCCCTTGTTCTGGGTTTCCTACCTTGGATTTTCATCAACCTATGTTTTAAATCTTTCTTATGCTTTTGAACAACAAGCAGTTAATAAATCGGGTATTTTTACCCCAGTCAGCATCCAAGCAATAATTTTTTTGAATTTGATATTTTTTGTTCTCCTTTTCGTAAAAAACAAATTGAAATTTGCACTTTTAAAAAGTAAAGCCTTCGTTTTTGAAAAAATTTCCTTTTCAAATAAACAGCTAAAAATTTTGCTTTTGCTAATTTTGGCCTTTTCTTTGCTTGCAAGAACTCTTTGGCTGGGAAGCCCCAAAAACGAGTACTTCGACGAGGTCTATCATGCCTTTACTGCCAGAACTATCCTTCATGGAGACTCCAAAGCTTGGGAGTGGTGGAATACTCCACCCGAGGGTTTTGCATATGAGTGGACCCACCCACCTTTGGCAAAACTCGGAATGGTAGTCGGGATGTTGATTTTCGGGGAAAATTCATTCGGCTGGAGAATTCCCGGGGCACTCTTAGGAGTAGGAAGTGTTTTGCTGGTTTATCTTATCGGCAAAAGACTCTTCAAGGATGAGGTAATCGGACTTCTTGCGGCAGGGGTATTTAGTTTAGATGGACTTGCACTTGTCATGTCAAGGATAGGCATGAATGACAGCTACTTACTTTTCTTTGTTCTTCTCTCTTTCTACCTTTTCTTAAGAGATAAAAATTTTCTTTCGGCCCTTGCCTTCGGTTTTGCGATTTCTTCTAAGTGGTCGGCGGTGTGGGTAATTCCGATATTTCTTTTAGCCCAGGTGGTTTTAAAGAAAAAAATCAGCCTAAGTTATTTGTGGTTTTTGATTCTACCCCCCTTAGTTTATTTGGCAAATTACATCCCGATGTTTCTGACGGGCCACGATTTATCAATCTTCTGGGGAATGCAAAAACAGATGTGGTGGTATCACATAAATCTTAAAGCAACCCATCCTTACACCTCACCCTGGTGGAGCTGGCCGTTTTTAGCCCGGCCTATTTACCTTTACACCTCCGATGAAGTCGGTGGAATTGTTTCAAGGATTTATGCCATGGGCAACCCCCTTGTTGTCTGGGGAGGCCTAATATCCACAGCCGTCGCTTTCTATTTTGCCGTAACCGAAAGAGCAAAAAAGCTGGCCTTCGTGGTCTTTTCATACCTAGTTTTATTCGCCGGCTGGGCCCTTTCGCCAAGGATAATGTTTTTGTACCACTATTTACCCTCTGTTCCTTTTCTGGCAGTTGCAACAGGGTATATCTTGAGAAGATTCCCCAAAATCATTCCTTACTTTTTTGTCGCTGGCCTTATTTTGTTCGTATATTTTTATCCCCACTGGATAGGTCTTCCGGTTAGCCTAAGTTTGGATAAATCCTACTACTGGTTTGCCTCTTGGAGATAGCGCTTTATAGAGCCAGAAGTAAAGATCCTAGAAGAAGGAGTATTCCCACACCCAGTCCGACAATTGTGGGCCATGATGTTCCTGCCTCAGGCAGGGAAGGCTCTGCCGTCGGGCTGGCTTGAGCCACAGGAGAGCTAGTCGCAGTTGCCGTTGGGGTAGCAGTTGCTGTTGGCGTAGGGGTGCTCGTTGGGCTACCGGTTGGGGTTGCAGTAGGTGAGCCAGTAGGAGTTGCAGTTGGGCTACCCGTTGGTGTGGCGGTTGGGGTAGACAGAGTAAAAGTAAGAGCTGTACAGGCATTTGGGGTGGCAGCTTTGGGCTCACTGGTTGGCGCAGTTGGGGCCACGGGCTGTTGTCTCAATTGATAAAGCCTAATGGCAGTGAATATTGCAATTCCGGCAAGAACCAGAGTTGCAACAAGTACCAAGATGGTGACGATTTTATTTTTGAAAAATGATTTCATTTTTTACTCCGACCAGCCTAGAGTTGCGTGATGGATTTGGGCATTGATGGTAAATGAGGCTATACTCTCGGGAACTGTGTATTCGTCATAGTATTCTTCGCTTGAAGGTTTTTTCTGGGTAACCTCGGGTCTTTGGACTCCGTTAATCTTAAACCTGGCCTTATCAAAGCTCCCGCCTGTGGTAGTACCCGCAACGCTAAAGCGCACTTTATCTCCCGCCTTGAGGGCCTTGAGCTGGTCGGTAGAGAGTAAATTCCAGTCGGTGTCATAGGCTTTAACATTAAGACACTGAGCCGACGGTCCGGGACCAGGGGGGTTGGTAGGAGTGGAACAGGCCTGAGCCGCGCCCTTAGACACACCACCTACATTGCCATATGTGTTAGCGGTATTCTTGCAACCGACATCAACTTGGATAGTTCCACAGGAGGGGTTATTGGCGCTGAATGTTTGGCCCACCTTAGCATCTTGCGAGAGTATTTCTCCGTTGTCCTGACATCCTTGAGTGAGTTTAATACCATCGCATTTATATCTTGCTACCCACAATTTGCCGGTGGGGCATTTGCTGGTACATTCATTCATCATGGCTTGTGATACCGTTATGCTTGCGGCATTGTGATCTGCAAATACCTGAGTAACCCGACTACATTGGCCCCCTCCCGTGGGCGGGGGGGCTGGAGGAGTAACACATTTTTGGTTCTGACAGACATCTCCCTTGGGGCATTGGCTATCATTTGTACATTCGGGAGGAGGATTTACACACTTTCCGTTCTGACAAACCAGTGGGCTTTTGCAGTTAGAATCACTTGTACATTGGGGTTTTGGTGTACTGCCGCACGTTCCACCAGGGTTATTACACTGATTCAACGAAGCCGAACAGTCTGGGGGGGAAGCATCTTTTATACACTTGCCCCCGATACAGACATTGCAGGGTTCAGAAATTGCAGCTTTTTCTCTGATATCCTGCTGTTGTCTAACCAAAACAATTCCCGCTCCCAATCCTCCCACCAAAACCAAAAGTCCCAGGATCGTGGCAATTACTCTTTTTCCTCCGAACTTTTTCTTGGGTTGACCTGGAGTAACAACTGGGGGCATATCAAAACTTGGTGCGGCAGAACCGGCGCTGGTATCTTGAGAAGCCATCCCATCGACCGGCTGGCTATCCGGTGGAATTGGAGCACCTGCCTCCGGCGGTGGTAGTGAGGCATCACTTGAAGGAAGCGGTGGAATTTCGGCAGTCACCGTTGGCTCGGGCATGGTGGGCGGCATTCCCATACCAGTTGGGGCCGGTGGATTCTGAGATGGGTCGGTAGGGTTATTTGGGTCAGGCATTTCTTGAGATTAAATTTCCGATTTTCTCCAAATTAAAATACTAAAGGCGATAACGCCTACACCAATAATAGAGAGTAGGATTGTGGGAGTCAAGATTCCAGAATCGGGTACAGGAGCCGCAGTTACCGTCGCGGTTGAGGTGGGAGTGGGAGAGAAAGAAGCCAGAGGTGATGGAGTCGGAGATGTTTTTGGGGTTGAAGTTGGAGACGCGGAGGGAGTCGACTCAAAGGCTGGACCTTCGGCTGCCTGAACAACAAAGGTTCTCCTAAGGGTTCTTAATATTCCTGCGGCATCTCTCCACGATAGGGTAATTGTGTGAGTTCCCGGCAAGAGATCGGAAGGAGGGCTCCATTTCCAATCTCCGGATGAAGGTACCTTTAAGGTGTCCGTAATCGGTTCGGATTCAACCGTTATGGTAATGGTCGTGCCCGGGGGGCCTCCTCCGAAAAATTCCGGCTCTGTGGTGGTTATGACCTCCCCGTTATCCACGCTTTCTAAAGTCACCGTTTGGGCTGAAGGGGTAGCCGATTGTTCTTCGACGCTAAATCCCGAACTTGGAGTGGCTTCATCCGGAAGACCTATCGAAGCCTTGGGGATTTCGCTTGTTTCGTTTGCAGGCAGATTCTTAAAATCATGGACCTGCCCTAAAATTATCGAAGGGGTAGGCTTTGCGGATTGGGGATAAATTTGCGCAGAGGCAACACCTCCCGGCCCCGCATTTACGGAAATCTCAACCAGAGAGTTTTTCTCATCTACTACAACCAAACTTGTTAAATCTTGGGACCTGACCGCGGATATGGGGATTACCCAATTGCCGGTTTGAGAAGTGATGGTTGAAAGAAGGCCCCCTCCCCCAACTGTTGCATAAACCAAAGCATTTTTGGCAGGTTCCCCGCTTGATGTCAAAACCACTCCAGAAACAAGATTGGTTTTAGAAGGAAGTTTAATCTCCGCCCCGGTAGTCAGTTGCCAGGGAATTCCATTGTTGTCAAAATCTTCTCCACCGGAATTGATTTTGAAAGAATAAGTTGTTTGGGACGTAAGATTTCTAAGCGTTAGGGTATGCGTAAAGCTCTGGCTGGTAAGCTCATCAAGTTCGGTTTTATCTAAAGAATCCTGGCCCTCTCCCCACTTAACAAAGCCCGATGTTTCTCTATCCGTGATCCAAGATACCGTTGCCGAAGAGTCAGTAATATTGGAAATACGCACATCCTTGGGTGCAAATTCGGCACTTGCCCCCAGCCTAAAGAAATTCTGGTTTCTGACCAGAAGAACCCCTGCGGCAAGCCCAAAGACCAGAATAAAAATACCGATTATTGTTGGAATTTTGCTTTTTCTCATGGTAAGGGTGATGCTGATCCTGTTGCGGTTGGTGTCGGACTGGCCGAAGGGGAAGATGTTGGAGTGGCCGTGGCCTCCGGGGTTGGAGAGGCGCTTGGGGAGGCAGTCGCAAACTGCGTGGCCCCGATCTCCCCTTCAGAAAAGAAAAGCCGGGCTTCAATTTTATCGATGGTGTCTTTATCCAAATTGGGGGTTAAGGGTTCGAGAACCTCGGCTGGAATATTTGGCGCTGGCTCGTTAATAAAAACTCTATAAACAGTAAAGAAAACCCAAAAAATAACAGTGATGGTTGTTAAGATGGTGATAGTTACCAGACTTGGTGTTTTTGTTTTCTTCATTTTTGGGTGATGTAGGGAACTCGGCCGCTGACCAGGACTACCAGAACTTTGCCTTCGTCGGTTTCGGAGGTAGAGATACCCGTGCTATCAACCGCAATCGGCCTCCTTAGCTTTTCCAGGTCGGCAATAAAGGCAGCAAGGCGTGAATATTCTCCGGCGATACTTAAGGAGAAGGATACACCCTTTGCTTCCTCGGGAAGAGGAGCCAAGCCCGTGTCCGCCTTTTTGGGTCCTTTGCTCTCGCCTAGGAGTGTAACCTGCCCGATGGATATCCCCAGTAAGCTCACGGAATTTTTAACCGCAAGGCCTTCTATTTGTCGGACAAAAGTTTCCGGGGATGGGGCTTGGGGAACAGCCTCCTCAATAAGGGGCAGTCTGGTTAATTCCTGGTCGAGAAGAGTTTGGGCGGTTGTTAAATTTTGAATTTTAGTATCCAGTTTTGCCACGGTTTCTTCCTTGGAATTTATCTCTTTGGCAAGTCCCGCGATTGTAACAAGAGTCGGTTTTAATGCAAAGACGGCAAAAAAGGAGACCGTTGCCAGGGAAAGCAAAATTTCCATAAACATTTTCAAATCCTGCTTTTGTTTATAGATAGCAACGATGTTTAGGAAGTAATCTTTGTATCTGGTGTATTCTTTTCTCCAGCCTAGGGCCATAAATTTAGATCCCTTTCTTGAGCTGCATCCTCAAAGTAAAAGTCAGTGCAGTTTCTTCTTGGGCGGTATCGACATTGGATAGGCTCACCTTTTCGAAAAGATCCGAATTTTCCAGGTTGACTATAAATTGGGCAATGCTGACTTCGCTGGTTGAAGCCCCCTTAATCTGGATGGATTCCTGATTGAAGGAGTAGGAGATGAGAAATACATCGGGCGGAAGAAGTGAGGTAATTCTATTTATGGCGTTGGAAACAATGCCCTCTTTGACAGCTAAACTTGAAAAGATTTTCAGTTTTTTCTGGGTATCTCTGAATTCCGTCTCTACCTCTGAGGAGGCCGAGATGACAGCTACCTTTTGTTTGATAAGGTCGTTTAAGTCGGCATTTCTGGCATCAAGCCAAAATCGGGACAAAAAAGCTGCCATAACTACCATTTCGGTGACAATGACGATTATCCTGAAGGAGCCCATGGCCCACTTAAGGGTTCTGCCTAAAGTTGTGCCGGCAAATTCTTCTTGGGGAAGAAGATTTATTTGGTGTTTCTTGTCTTTACGGGCAGCCATAACTTGATAGGCGCATTCGCGTCTTTTTCCACTATACCACAGAAGCTAGCTTGCCTGAAGATTACTTTTTCTTTTTGGAAGATACCGTTTTGCTTTTTGGAAGAAGTAGAGTCAAAGCCTTTTTAATCCTGGCGGCTTTATTTTTGTGGATTGTCCTTTTCTTGGCAGCTTTATCTGCCAGAGAAATTGCAGCTAAGATCTTTTCTTTGGATTTTGCTTTTTTGGCGGAACGGATAGCAAGCTCCAATTTCAAGATTATTTGTTTATTTATGAGGGCCTTTCGGCCGGAGCCACGAAGGGCCCTTTTTGCAGTTTTGGTTACAGGCATATTCTTAGGATTGAGAGTATAAGTTAAAGACGATAGAATATCAATACGCATGGTTCAGAAAATTATCGATAAAGGCCGAAAACTTCTGTTTTCCCCGCAAGCATCAGTTCTTTCGGCCGCAACCATTATTATGCTGATGGTTGTTGCCTCCAGAATCCTGGGGCTTATTCGCCAAAGAACCCTGGCCCACTTTTTCACTCCGGATGAGCTTTCGCTTTTCTTCGCAGCATTCAGACTACCGGACTTAGTTTTTGAAGTGTTGGTATTCGGAACATTTTCGGCGGCTTTTATTCCGGTTTTTACAAAAGCTCTAAAGAAGGGAAGGCGCGAAGCTTGGCAAATAGCGGGGACGGTTACAAATGTGGGGATGGTTGCCTTTGCAGCCCTGGCAGCCGGATTGATTATTTTTTCGAATCAGCTCTATGGCGTTTTGGCACCCGGTTTTAGCTTTGAACACAGGACCCTGATTGTCACCTTGGCAAGAATACTTTTTCTGGCCCAGGGCTTTTTTGTCGTAAGTTACGTTTTAACCGCGGTGCTTGAGTCTTCCCGGAGATTTTTCATTCCAGCCATAGCGCCCCTTTTTTATAACATCGGGATAATTGCCGGAACCTTTTTCCTAGCCCCAACAATGGGGCTTCTGGCTCCGGCTTTTGGCGTTGTGATTGGAGCTTTCTGCCACTTTCTCATCCAGCTTCCTTTGGCGTTTAAACTGGGTTACCGATTTACGCCAAGGATTTTGATAAGCGATGACGTAAAAAAGATAGGCAAACTGGCTTTGCCCAGAATCATTGAGGTTTCGTTTCTTCAGATTTCAAAAACGGTTGAACTTTTTTTGGCATCTTTGATTTCAACGGCTGCGTACACCTATTACACTTTTGGAAATACCCTCCAACTTCTGCCGGTCGGGCTTTTTGGGACATCGATTGCCAAGGCCGCACTCCCCACGCTAGCAAGGCAATCCGACAAGCCCGCAGAATTTAGACGAACGCTTTTCGGAGCGCTTTACCAGATAGTCTTTCTGGTTGTACCGATAGCCACAGTCTTGGTGGTTCTCCGAATACCCCTGGTCAGACTTATTTTCGGAACCGATATTTTTAGCTGGGAGGCAACAGTCCAGACAAGTCTTGTGGTAACTGCTTTCGCCGTGGGAGTTGTCTTTCAATCCGCCTCAGCCCTTATGGCAAGAGGTTTTTATGCCCTACACGATACCAGAACACCGGTTACCATTTCTCTTATAGGGATAGTTTTGACTATAGCCTCAGACTTTATCCTAATTCGGGGGTTTGGTCTTCCGGCTTGGGGACTGGCAGCCGCTTTCTCTTTTGGGTCTTTCTTCCAGGCCATTACCCTTTTTATCTTCCTAAATAGGAAAATAGGAGACGGGGCAACTATCAAGTCTATTATTCCAATAGCAAAGTCTGCCTTGGCAGCTATTTCTTCTGGCTCGGTTATGTATCTTCTTCTTAAGATTTTTGACCGCTCGGTTTGGATTAAAAGGCTTTCCTTTTTGGGCAAACTCGACGGGGCAAAGGGGATCGCCTTTGAAAAGTTTGTTTTGGATACACGCTACACAATAAACCTTCTGGTACTGACCGCTTTTGTGGTTAGTGTTGGCATGATTGTCTATTTGGCGGTTTCAATTCTACTTAAATCCAAAGAGGTCTGGTACTTTTTCAACCTGATTGGAAGGGTAATAAGAAGGAAGGTAGAACCTATCCCCGCCAAGGAATCCGAGCCGGTTACCCCCACCCCGACCGATTCAGGCTCAGCCTAAAGGGGTCTTGACATCAGCTTAGCACTCATGTTAATCTTCTGCTAAACTATTTTTATATGACCGAAGGACTTACAGCCCGACAGACACAAATTTTAAAGGCTCTGATTGATGAGTATATTCAGATAGCGGAGCCCGTAGGCAGCGAGTCTTTGGACAAAAAATATAACCTCGGAGTTTCCCCGGCAACCATCAGAAACGAAATGGTGGCCCTGACCCACCTCGGCTACTTAAGACAACCCCATACATCAGCAGGCAGAATCCCCTCACCCGTGGCCATGAAATTTTACATTGACCAGCTTATGGAAGAGCGCCAAATGAGCCTGGCAGATGAGGTCAAGACCAAAGAGGATGTTTGGGATGCCAGAGGAGACATGGACAGACTCTTAGAAGAGGCAACCCATGCCTTGGCGGAGCGAACCAAAAGCTTGGCGGTTGCCGCAACCGATGAAGGCAAGGTTTGGCATGCAGGCTACTCAAACGTTTTTGCCAATCCGGAATTTGCTGACGTAAGAGACTGTGCAAGTGTTTTTACCTTTATCGAGCAGGCCGAAAGGATGCATCAGTTATTTTTCGAAAAGGCAATTTCCGGTAGCCCGATTGATGTTTTGTTCGGAGAGGAATTGGGCTGGCCGGAGCTTTCCCCAATCGGGGTGGTTGCGACCCACTTTAATATTCGGGGTAAAAACGGAGCCATAGGTGTCATTGGCCCGGTCAGGCTTTCCTACTCAACCATTATTCCAGTGGTCAGATATTTTAGAAATTTACTTGAGGAGATCACGGAAGCATGAAAAAGACCATCAAAACAAACGAAAATCAGGTGCTAAAAGCACAGCTGGTCCGGGCGCTGGCAGACTATGACAATCTAAGAAAAAGGGTTGAAAGAGAAAAGGAAGAATTTGAAAAATTGGCAAATCTAAAGCTGGTCATCAGGCTTTTGCCGGTTTTGGATATTTTAAAAAAGGCTCAAGCCCACCTTAAAGACCCGGGAGTGGAAATGACCCTAAGGCAATTCGAAGAGGCGTTAACACAGGAAGGGATAACAGAAATACAGGTAAAGCAGGGAGATACGTTTGATCCTGAAATTCACGAGGCAATAGAGACTGTTGCCAACGGCAAAGATAGGGGTAAAATTATAGAAGTAGCCTCATCTGGCTGGAGATTTACAGGCGGACCAGTTATCAAGCACGTCCAAGTTAGGGTAAGCAAAGGAAATTAAATATGTCAAAAATTGTCGGAATCGATTTAGGCACAACAAACTCTGTTGTTGCGGTTATGGAAGGGGGTCGACCCAAGGTTATCCCCGCGGCCGATACTGGCAGAAACATTACCCCCTCAGTTGTTGAACCTACCAAGAATCTGGTCGGCGATGTGGCCAAAAGACAGGTGATACTAAATCCCAAAAATACGATTTATTCGATTAAACGACTGATGGGGCGAAGGTTTGAAGACAAAGAGGTAAAACGCACCATCGAAATGGTTCCCTACGAGGTCAAGGGCGGAAAAGACGGGGTGGCAGCCGTCGAAGTTGACGGTAAGGTCTATACTCCCCAGGAAATCTCGGCCAGGATTTTGATGAAGCTCAAGAAAGATGCGGAAGGCTACCTCGGAGAGAAGGTAGATTCGGCCGTCATTACAGTCCCCGCCTATTTTGACGACTCCCAAAGACAGGCCACCAAGCAAGCCGGAGAAATTGCGGGCTTTAAGGTTGAGCGAATAATCAACGAGCCTACAGCCGCAGCCCTGGCTTACGGAATGGACAAGAAAAATGCCCAAAAAATTGCCGTTTATGACTTGGGTGGAGGAACCTTTGATATTTCCGTATTGGAACTTGGGGACGGAGTTTTTGAGGTCAAGGCCACCAATGGAGACACCCACCTGGGAGGAGATGATTTTGACGAAAAGATAGTCGACTATATTGTTTCCGAATTCAAAAAGGAATATGCGGTTGATTTGAAGGTAGACAAACAGGCCCTGCAAAGGGTTAGAGATGCAGCCGAGAAGGCCAAGATTGAGCTTTCCGCTGCCGAGGAAATTGAAATAAACCAACCCTACATTACCCAGAAAGACAGCCAGCCTATGCACTTAACAATGAAGCTTACCCGGGCAAAGCTCGAAGGGCTGGTCGAGGATTTGATTGCAAGTACCATGAAGCCGGTCGAGGCTTGCTTGAAGGATGCAAAAATTGACCCCCACGATGTTGATGAGGTCATTTTGGTCGGAGGTATGACCAGAATGCCCAAAGTTATAGAGACGGTCAAGAATTATTTCGGCAAAGAACCCAATAAATCCGTCAACCCCGATGAGGTTGTAGCCGTTGGGGCAGCAATCCAGGCAGGAGTTTTGGGTGGAGAGGTCAAAGACATTCTTCTTTTGGATGTTACGCCACTGACCTTGGCAATTGAAACCTTAGGTTCGGTTGCAACCCCCATGATTCCCAGAAATACAACTATTCCTACCTCCAAAACCGAAGTCTTTTCAACGGCGGCGGATAATCAAACCCAGGTTGAAATTCATGTCACCCAAGGGGAGCGGCCTATGAGTACCGACAACAAATCTTTGGGCAGATTTATCTTGGATGGAATTCCTCCGGCCCCGAGAGGAGTTCCCCAGATCGAGGTTACTTTTGATATGGACGCATCCGGAATTTTGACGGTTACCGCAAAGGACAAAGCAACGGGAAAATCCCAAAACATCAAAATTACGGGAGCGGTAGGTCTATCTGACGATGAGGTCAAAAGGATGCAGGAAGAGGCTGAAAAGCACAAGGAAGAGGATACCAAAAAAGCCGAGAAAATTACGGCCAAAAACCAGGCAGATTCTTTGGTGGCTGCGGCTGAAAAGGCCCTCAAGGACGCTGGCGATAAAGCTCCGAAGGATGTCAAAGAAAAAGTTGAAGAAAAAGTAAAAGCCCTGAAAGACGTTTTGGCGAAAGAAGATGCTTCCAAAGAGGATATCGATTCGGCTTCAAAAGATCTTTCGGATACCCTAAGCCAGATAGGACAAGCTATGTACCAAGCCCAGGGCGCACAGCAAACACCAAGTCCAGAAAAAGAAGGGGAGAAAAAGGAAAAGAAAGAAGAAAAAAAAGACGAAGAGAAAGTAGAGGAAGGAGAAGTAGTTAGTTAAAAATGCCTGAATCTGACAGATTAATAAACGCTTTGACTGCTTACGATTTGGCGATGTCTCGTCTTTCTACGGATGAACGGGAGAAGGTGGAATTATTGACGGAAAAAATGGAAGAAATGAGAAGATCACGGGGATTGCCATTGTCGGAAGAAACTTGGCAAATTCTTTATCCAGAGGTTGCTATTTCAATTCCAGGTTCACACGCGGCGTACCAAAAAGCAGTTAACCTTGTTGATTTTGAAGTCGGAAGGCAAAATTTGGTTGATGGAATACTTCATTAGACCTTTTCCCGCAGTATACTTTAAAGAATATGGCAGCCAAATCTGATTACTACGATATTTTGGGAGTCTCCAAAGGTGCCTCTTCTGAAGAGATAAAAAAGGCTTATCGAAAGCAAGCTTTGGAGTGGCACCCGGATAGACACAAAGAGGATAAAGAGGCTGCCGAGAGGCGCTTCAAAGAAATAAACGAGGCTTACCAGGTTCTTTCTGATTCCCAAAAACGCTCCGCCTACGACCAGTTTGGACATGAGGCCTTTTCCCCCGGTGGAGGATTTAGGGGCGCGGGAGGCTTCGGCGGTCCATTTACCCAAGCCGGCCGCTATGGCCCTTTTACCTATACATACACCACTTATGGAGGCGATAAGGGGAATCCTTTTGCGGGATTTGATTTCGGAGATCCGTTTGAGATTTTTGAGCAGTTTTTCGGCGGTGGTACCCCATTCGGTCAAAGGCGTCAGGTCCCAAGACACAGCCTAACCATTGATTTTATGGAAGCGGTAAAGGGAGTAACCAAGGAGATAAATATCGGAGGAAAGAAGAGAAAGATAAAAATTCCGGCAGGGATCGGTGAAGGCTCAAGTATCGATTTTGGAGACTTTATCCTTTCGATTAATGTTAAACCCCACGCACTTTTTGAGAGGGACGGAAACGATATTTTCGTCAGAGTGGGTATTCCTTTTTCTTTAGCTGTTTTGGGAGGAAGTATAGAGATTCCAACAATCGACGGGGATGTAAAGATACGGGTTCGGCCTGGAACCCCAGCGGGGACAATGATAAGGCTAAGAGAGCGGGGAGTTCCCCAACTTCGCGGCCGTGGTCGGGGAGACGAATATGTTCGCCTTAATGTTTTGACCCCCGAAAAACTCACAAGAGACCAGAAAAAGACAATGGAAGAGTTGAAAAGAGAAGGAATCTAGAGGAATATTATTGTGAGGTTATGGGCGAAATAGGCGAAACTCGATCTCGGCTTCCAGTTGAATGGGATAAGACAGTACTTGCGATTGGAAGACTTAAAGAAAAAGGGCTTTATGAGGAGCCGGATAGGGAATCCAGAAGGGGGTATTACCTTGGCAGACCAATTATCGGGAGGGATACCCCGATAAATGGAGGTATCTATGTTGGGGGCGGAGAAAGAGAAGCTATAGTAGTTGATGATTCCGACAAAGGTTCTCCCCTTCAGGCAGTTTACCTAGAACTTCTGCAAATGCGGACAGCCGCTGTTAAGAGAGGAGAAAGTTTTAAGGGAGCCATTCTTAGTGATGTTTTTGATTTAGTACAAAAAAGACTTCCTTATAATCGGCAAAAAGAATTTGAGATAGAAAGAAAGGTAAGGCCCATGCCAGATCAGCCCATTTCTCTAGATGTCTATTTGAGAGAAAAAGGTGGAGTTTGCAGGCATCAGGCCCTTTTGGCAGCCTATCTATTGGAAAGACTTGGTAGAGAGGGTAAAGTTCGCGGAAAAGTATCTATAGATAGAAATTTCGTGGGAGGAAGAGGAGGACATGCTTGGGTTAGGTATGTAAATTCAGCGGGAATGGTGTTTATTCTTGACCCCGCCAATGGTCTTATTAGCGAGCTTAGAAACATAGATCCCAGTCTCCAGCGTTTTTATGAAAGGCCCAAAGGTTTTCTATCTAAGCTTCTCGGCCGATAAGTTTTTGGTTTGACTTATTTTTACCCCTAGAGTAAAATCGGTTCAGATTAAGTTCGTTCGAAGTGGTGGGAGAGATACCCACCTCTTTTTTTAAATACCATATGCAAACACCCAGAACCGAATTTGCCCAGGCCTTAAAAGCCATCGCAACAGAGCGAGGTTTAGACCCGGCTGTTATTTTGGACACAATCAAACAGGCAATTATTGCCGCCTACAGGCGTGATGCCAGAGAGCGCGGGGAGGAAACCGAAGAATTCGACTATGATGTTGAGCTAAATCCTACAAATGGCGAGGCTAAAGTTTTTGCCTGGCCGCTTGAAAAACCCAAAGAGAGAAAAGACGTTACTCCTCCAGGATTCGGCCGAATTGCAGCCCAGACAGCCAAGCAGGTCATCCACCAAAAAATAAGAGAAGCGGAAAAGGGAGCAATCATGGATGAATTTTCGGGAAGAGTCGGAACCCTTATTTCCGGCATGATTCTTCGATTTGACGGACCCAATGTAAGGGTCGATATGGGCAGAACCGAGGCAAGTATGCCGGCTGAGGAAAGAATTCCCAACGAAAGACTCTCCCCCAATCAAAGACTCACCTTTCTTCTGAAGGATATTATCGAAGGACCAAAGGGTAAAGAAATTGTTCTTTCCAGGGCTGACCCGGCCTTTGTAGAAAAGCTTTTTGCCAGAGAAGTTCCCGAAATTTCCTCTGCAAGCGTGGTAATCAAAACCATCGCCAGGGAGCCCGGTACCAGAACTAAAATTGCAGTTTCCTCAACAGCCTCAGGAGTAGACCCGGTAGGCTCATGTGTTGGCCAAAAAGGAGTCAGGGTTCAGGCGGTAACAAATGAACTTGGAGGAGAAAGGGTAGACATTGTTCTTTGGAGCGACGACACGGGAGAGCTTATCAAGTCTTCCCTGTCTCCTGCGGAGAGCTTAAGCGTCAAACTCGACGAGGAGAATAAGGTAGCGAGAGTTACCGCTCCTGAAGACCAGCTTTCCTTGGCCATAGGTAAAGAAGGACAAAATGTAAGACTGGCGGCAAAACTTACTGGTTACAGGATTGAAGTAGAGGGAATTCCCGTTCCTCCTGGCGAAGAGAAAGAAGAAGACAAGAAGGAGCCCAAAAAGAAAGAGAAAACTGAAAAGAAAGAGAAGGCAATTGAGGAAGTTAAGGCGGAACAACCGAAAGAAGAAGTTATAGCTGAAGAACCGGTATCCGAGGCTTCGGAACCAGAAGTAGTTACAGAGGAGCTTCCTGCTCCCGATGAGGTCAAAGAAGAAGTCCAAGAAGAAGCCAAAAGCGAAGAAGATAAAGAAACCAAGACTCAAGAATGAGAAGTATCTTGGAAAGGAAAATAAGTTATGGAAAAAGGAAATATCCGACCCCCAATAGTTACCGTTTTAGGCCACGTTGACCACGGCAAGACAACCCTTCTTGATTCCATAAGAAAGTCCAATGTTGCAGCCAAGGAGAAAGGCGGGATAACCCAGAGCATTGGAGCCTCAGTTGTTACCACAAAAGAGAGTAAAAAAATTACCTTTATTGATACTCCTGGGCACGCAGCCTTCACAAAAATGCGCTCCAGAGGAGCAAACGTAGCCGACATCGCAGTTTTAGTGGTTGCGGCAGACGATGGGGTAAAACCCCAAACGCAAGAAGCACTTCAATTGATTAAAGAGGCCAAAATTCCGTTCATCGTTGCCATTACAAAGACCGATCTGCCATCGGCAAATGTCGAAAGCACAAAAGGACAACTCGAGAAAGAAGGAGCTTTGTTTGAAGGAAGAGGCGGGGACATTCCGGTCGTTTCAGTTTCAGCCAAAGCGGGTAAAGGAATCGATGAGCTTCTGGAAACAATTTCTTTGGTCTTTGAAGTTCACGGATTAAAGTCAGACAAGGGTGAGGAGGAAGCTGTCGTAATCGAAAGCTCCAAAGACCAAAGGGGCCCCCAGGCAGCCGTCGTTGTCAAATATGGAAGCCTGAAAGTCGGGGAGCAAATATATGTGGAAGGCCAGGAAACTAAAATAAGGGCCCTTTTTGACGCCAGTGGCGCCTCCGTAAAAGAGGTAGAAGCGGGGTACCCGGCTTTGGTCTTGGGATTTGTTGATACCCCGCCAGTGGGAGCCAAGGTTTTAAAGAAAGAGAGTCTGGGAGTCGGAGTTTCAAAAAAGGAAGAAAGATGGACTGGCAAAGTCAAGGAAGATGAGATTGCCGCAATTATTAAAGCGGAAAACCAGGGGGCCCTGGAAGCCCTAGTGGCTAGCCTACCCGCCAAAGTTATTGTTATCGATTCGGGGGTTGGGGACGTAAACGAGTCGGATGTCTTAGCGGCCAAAGCTGGCGGTGCATTACTTTTTGCCTTTAGGTCTAAAGCCTCTTCCCAGGTTTCCAAATTGGCAGAGACAGAAGGGGTAACTATCGAAACCTTTGAAATTATTTATGAGCTTATCCAAAGGCTAGAGGAAATACTCAAAAAAGGCATAGTGGAAATCCTGGGCAGGGCCCAAATATTGGCAGCCTTTCCTTTTGAAAAGAAGAAAATCGCAGGCTGTAAGGTTATCGAGGGAAAAATTTCAAAAGGAGATGGTCTCTCATTATTCAGGGCCGAGAAAGAAATAGGCAAAACAAAAGCGGTTTCTTTAAAGAAACAGAAGCAGGATATCTCCGAGGCAAAATTGGGAGAGGAATTCGGTGCACTTCTTGAACCCCAACTTGATTTTCAAATTGGTGATGTGTTAGTATCCGTGCGTAAGTAAAAAAGGCATGGAAAATTCTTTCAACTCAATAATAGATTCTTCAAAATCGGTTCTTATCCTTTTGCCTACAAAGCCGTATTTTGACCAGGTGGCGGCCGGTCTTGCCTTATACCTTTCCTTAAGGGACCGTAAAGAAATGGGTATTACCTGTCCATCCCCGATGTTGGTTGAGTTTAACCGCTTGGTTGGGGTCAATCGTGTCTCATCCGAATTTGGAAACAAAAATTTAACAATTAGATTCAGAGAATACAAAGCCAGCGACATCGAAAAAGTAAGCTACGATATCGAAAACGGAGAATTCAGGCTTACAGTAGTTCCCAAACCAGGTTTTTCTTCGCCCAAAAAAGAACAGGTAACTTTCGAATACTCTGGAATCTCAGCTGATACGATAATTTTGGTTGGTGGAGCCAACGAATCTCATTTTCCGGCACTCTCGGCAAAAGATTTAGGCCAAGCCAGAGTGGTTCATATAGGAACCAGACCCTTATCGCTGGCAGGAAATTCATCCGTTTTGTCATTTGCCAGACCGGGATCAAGCACTTCCGAAATCGTTGCCGCTTTAATCAAAGAAAGTGGAATTACGATGGATGCCGATATTGCCACGAATCTTTTAATGGGGATAGAAGATGGTAGTCGAGAGTTTAACGGACCCGATGTTTCCCCTGAGACTTTCGAAATCGTGGCTCAACTGTTAAGAGACGGGGGGCAAAGACTTCCCAAGGAAAGAATGGAAAAGACCGACTATCCGACTGGGGCAATTCCCGGAGAAATTATCGAACCGGAAGAGAAAAAGACAGAAGAAGAACAGGGAAGCACCCCCAAAGATTGGCTTGAGCCAAAAATCTATAAAGGGACCTCCATAAGTTAAATTTTGAAATTTGAATTGGGTGTGTTATTATTGCTTTTGATGCTGACAAGGTTCTTCGTTTAATCGAACTACTTTGTTTGACACGACACATGGCACTTAAATCAGAAGAAAAACAGTCTATAATTAAAAAGTTCTCTCGAGAAAAGGGCGATACTGGCTCTCCAGAGGTACAAATTGCACTTCTTTCAATCCAGATAGACAAGTTGGTTGGACACCTGAAGGAGCACGCAAAAGACGTTCATTCCAGAAGGGGACTTTTGGGAATGGTAGCCAAAAGAAGAAGACTATTAACCTATCTTCGCAAGCGCGACGAAGAGCGCTATAAAAAACTGATCGTAGAATTAAAACTAGAAAAGTAAAACCACAGTTAATGAAAAAAATCGAAAAGACAGTTGAATTGGGTGGACGAAAGTTAACACTTCAGACAGGAGTCTTGGCAGAACAAGCCTCTGGTGCGGTTCTGGCTACATATGGCGAAACCGTGGTCTTGGCGACAGTGGTTGCGGCTCCCCTTAAGGTCGACCTTGGATATTTTCCTCTGACGGTTGAATATCAGGAAAGGCTTTATGCCGGAGGAAGAATCAAAGGAAGCCGTTGGGTCAAGCGTGAAGGGCGCCCATCCGACGAGGAAATTTTATCGGCAAGGCTTATCGACCGCTCGATTCGTCCCCTTTTCCCCGAGACCTACAAAAAAGACGTTCAGGTAATGATTACGGTTCTTTCAGTTGATATTGAGAACGACCCTTCAGTCCTTTCGGCCATTGCCGCCTCAGCCGCTATTGCAATTTCCTCTATTCCCTGGAAAGGCCCCGTGGGGACCGTACGTGTCGGCAAAAAAGACGGCACTTTCTTTACCAACCCCCTGGATTCAGAAATGCCATTTTCAGATATGGACTTGGTAGTTTCTACCACAGCCGATTCGGTTTTGATGATTGAGGCCGGAGCCAAAGAAGTAGACGAAGAAGCAATTCTCGGTGGGATTGAGCATGCCCAAAAAGAAGCCAAGAAAATTATAGAGACAATTGAGGATTTGGCCAAAGAGGTTGGGGTGGAAAAAGGATCTGTCGGAGAAGCTCTTTTTACGGCTGAGACCAAGTCCAAAGTTAAAAAACTGATGGAGGGGAAGGCCGAAGATTTGATAAAGGTTATGGCCCAGCACGAAGGCGGAGGCGAGCTTGACGAAATCAAAACCGCGATTGCCCAGGAATTGGCTGAGGAATCCCCGGCAGCCGTCTCCTTGGTTATAGAAAAAATGCTTAAAGAGAAAGCCCGAGAAATGACCTTAAAAGGCAAAAGGGTTGATGGTAGGAAGGTTGACGAGATTAGAAAACTTTCGAGCCAGGTTGGTATTCTTCCCAGAACCCACGGCAGTGCAATTTTCCAAAGAGGACAAACCCAGGTTCTAACTGTGACAACCCTGGGGGCACCTTCTTTGGGGCAGCTGATCGAGTCTGCCGAAGGGGAGGAATCAAAAAGATACATGCATCATTACTCAATGCCGCCTTATTCGACGGGTCAGACCGGGAGAGTCGGTTATCCCTCAAGAAGGGAGATTGGCCACGGGGCTTTGGCCGAGCGGGCCTTAGAACCCGTAATTCCGGCAAATGATGTCTTTCCTTACGCAATTCGGGTGGTCTCGGAGGTCACCAGCTCAAACGGCTCAACCTCTATGGCTTCGGTCTGCGGTTCAACCCTTTCCCTGATGGATTCGGGGGTTCCCATAACCTCGCCCGTTTCCGGGATTGCCATGGGTTTGGTTATCGAAAGCCCCAAAGACTATGTGATTCTTTCGGACATTACCGGGCTTGAGGATTATATGGTTGGGGATATGGACTTTAAGGTTGCCGGAACCCAAAAAGGAATAACGGCCCTGCAGCTTGATGTTAAAACCCTAAACCTCAGCCGAGAAATTCTGACCAAAGCTTTGGCTCAGGCCAAAGAAGGTCGTGCCAAAATCTTAAAGAGCATTCTTGAAACGCTCTCCGAGTCAAGAAAGACCGTTTCCGCTTTTGCACCCAAAATTAAGGTCGTTAAGATTTCCCCTGAAAAAATCGGGGAGATTATCGGCCCGGGAGGAAAAATGATCAGGAAGATTATTGCCGAGACCGGGGCCCAGGTTGAGGTGGAAGATGACGGCAGCGTCAATATTTCCGGTATGACCGTCGAGGCTGTCGCGGCCGCGGTTGAGCGTGTAGAGGGTCTTACCAAAGAAGTCGTGGCCGGAGAGATTTACGAAGGCGAAGTCAAAAGAATTCAGCCTTTCGGGGCCTTTGTTGAGATTCTGCCCGGGAAAGACGGTCTGGTTCATGTTTCGGATATGGGAGAGGGCTTTGTTAATAATCCCGAAGACGTTGTCAAGTTGGGAGACAAAATTAAAGTTCGGGTCAAGGAAATCGACAACTTGGGAAGAATTAACCTTTCCATGAACATGGACCCGGCCAAAGATAAACCCAGAACAGAAAGACATGAAGGCTTCGGACCGAGAAAGTTTGGTCCAGGACCCAGAAGAGACTTTAGGGAAAGGTCCGGTTCAACTGGTCCGCATTTCCCCACGAGCAGGTTTGTAGAGGAAAGAAGAAGGCCTTCTAGATAACCCCTCCCTCTTTGGAGTAAAATCTAACTTAACCCAAGTATTATGGATACTGCCATCCAGGAAATAGCTTCCTTAGCTGAAAAAGTAAAAGGGTCAAGCGTCCCGGATAAACTCAAAGAAGAAATAACGGTCAGACTTACCCAGTTGGGGAAACTTACCGCCTCGCCGACGTTTTTACCCGAATTTGATAGAGTCAGCCGTTTTGTGGAATGGGTGACGACACTGCCCTGGGAGGCACGTACCCAGGACAACCTGGATTTAACCCACGCCAAGCAAGTTTTAGATAAGAATCACCAGGGATTGGGAGAAATCAAAGACAGAGTCTTGGAATATATCTCGGTCATGAAGCTTAAACAGGAAAAAGGCGAGGGCAAAGAGATATTTAGGGCTCCCATTCTTTGTTTTGTGGGTCTGGTCGGAACAGGAAAAACCACAATTGCGGCCTCAATTGCCGAGACCCTGGGCAGAAAGTTTGCCCGTATTCCTTTTGGCGGAATGGGCGACCCTCTGGATTTAAGGGGTCAATCCAGAATGCACGCTGAGGCCGAACCAGGCAAAATCATCAAGGCCCTAAAGGGGTCCCAGAGCAAAAATCCGGTGATACTCTTGGATGAAATAGACAGGGTGACCGATGCGGGCCGGGCCTCAATAATGGGAGTTTTGGTGGAACTTTTGGACCCGGAACAAAATTATGCGTTTACCGACCACTACCTTGATTACCCGGTTGATTTGTCCGAGGTTTTATTTATAGCAACCGCCAACAATACCACCACCATCTCAACCGCTGTTTTGGATAGACTTGAGCCCCTAAGCATGCCCTCGTATTCCGATGCAGAGAAGATAGCCATTGGAACAAGTTATGTTTTGCCAAGACTGATTAAGGAGGCGGGGATATCTGAGGGAGCACTCACCATCGACGAGAACGTCTGGCCGCTGGTTGTCAGGCCTCTGGGGTACGATGCCGGGATAAGAACCCTGGAGCGAACTATTGAGGGTATTGTCAGGAAAGTAGCCAGGTCAATTGTTGAGGGAAAAGGCCAATCGTTTAAAATTACCCCCGAAAACGTAAAGGAATTTTTGCCACAATGACAGGAAGCGAAGAAAAAAAAGAAGCCCTTCTCAAACTTAAAAAAGAGATGCTTGAGGACAAAACCCTGCCCCTAAGGCGCGGGGCAACAAATCTGGTCTTTGGGGTGGGAGACCCAGGCACAAAGATACTATTTATAGGTGAAGGACCGGGGTACTGGGAGGATATCAAGGGGGAACCTTTTGTGGGTAATGCCGGGAAGCTTCTGGATAGTCTGCTTCAAATGATTAAATTGCCCAGGCAAGAAGTTTATATTACCAATGTCGTCCACCATCGACCTCCAGAAAATAGGGACCCCGAACCTGCGGAAATCTCAGCCTACGGAAAGTATCTCGATGAAATTATCGAAACAATAAAACCCAAGGTCATCGTTACCTTGGGCCGCTTTTCCATGGCCAAATTCCTACCTGGAACCAAAATTACTTCTATTCATGGCAAATCCTACGCGCTAAACTGGAAGGACAGAAATTTGACGGTGGTTCCCATGTACCACCCTGCGGCAGCTCTTAGAAGTAGCGACGTCTTAAGGCAAATTAAGGAAGATTTCCAGGGCCTTCCTGAAATATTAAAAAAGGAAAACCAAAAGATAGAAGTTGAACAAATGAATTTAGTTTGAGTTCTTAAGATGATGATGAATACACTTAAATTTATTGCTCTCTCCGGCACAACCGGAGTTACAGAGAATTTTTATGTCTACGAGTATGGAGGCGATATGATAATCGTCGATTGCGGCGTGGGATTTCCTGAAGCTGACATGTTTGGGGTGGATCTGGTCATTCCCGACTTTACCTATGTCAAGCAAAACGCCAGCAAGCTCAAAGGAATCTTGATTTCCCATGGTCACGAAGACCATTTGGGGGCCCTGCCGTTTTTGCTCAAGGAAGTAAAAGCCCCGATTTACGCAAGTAAACTGGTGGCAGGATTTATTGAGGATAAATTTGCGGATCACGAAATGCCACCCCCAAGAATAAACGTTTTTGACCCCGAAAGGGACGTTTTATCTTTGGGAGCATTTCGGGTAACTCCCTTTAGGGTTGCCCATTCGGTTCCGGACGGAGTTGGATTTGCCATCGATACCCCCGAAGGTAAAATTTTCCATGTCCCCGATTATAAATTCGACTGGACGCCGGTTGACGGAAGGCCATTCGATGTTGCCAGAATGACTTCCCTTACCTCGGAAGGAGTTTTGGCTGTGGCTTCGGATTGCTTGGGTTCGACAACTCCCGGTTATACGGAGAGCGAAAAAGCAATTGAGGGCAGGATTGAAGAAATTATTCGCAAGTCCAAAAAACAAGTTTTTTTCACCACCATATCCTCAAACATCTCGAGAATGCAGCAAGCCCTAAACGTCTCCCTGCGGTTGGGACGCAAAGTTGCTTTTGTTGGCCGCTCCATTATCAAGAAGGCAGAAATTGCCAGAAGTTTAGGTTATCTGCACTATCCACCCGAGTTGATAGTCCAGACAAAACAGGCAAGGAGGCTTCCGGCCGAGAAGATAATGTATATCATTTCGGGAAGCTACGGTCAGCCCGGGAGCGCACTTTACAGGGTTGCCATGGGAGAGCACGATTTCTTAAAGATTAACCCCGGCGATTTGGTGGTCTTTTCTTCCGACCCTGCCCCTCCCGGCTCAAAGACGAACACTGATTTTGTTGTCGATAAACTGATTGAGATAAATGCAGAGGTCCACTACTACGACATGCAGGAGGATTTACATGTTTCCGGCCACGGCAGCCAGGGGGATATTTTAATGCTTTTCGGCCTCCTAAAGCCCAAATACTTTATCCCGGTTGGGGGAACGATTAGACATATGAGGGCCTACAGCCTTTTGGCACAAGGAATGGGAGCTGAGGCCAAAGACGTTTTCGAGCTGACCCCGGGGCAGATCATAGAATTCAAAAATAAGATCGCTCGGATATCAAGTAAAATCCCTGTTAAGAAAATTCTGGTTGACGGATTGGGCATAGGCGATGTCGGAAACGTGGTGCTACGAGATAGGCAAATCCTGGCAAGGGACGGAATGGCGATTGTGATAATTAAATTTGACGGAGCCCAGAGAAAACTTTTCGCCGACCCGGAAATAATAAGCCGGGGCTTTGTTTTTGAGGAGAAACAGAAGGGTTTCTTGGAAATAGCAGCCAAAGAATTAAGACGCGCAATCGATGGAGGAAAAAGTCTTGATAGCAAATATTTAAGGGATAAAGCCATCGACTTTTTGGAAAAATACTTCTACGAGAAGACCGGCCGGCGCCCAATGGTTCTTCCGGTAATTGTTGAAGCCTAAAGGTTCCTTGCCAAGGTTCCCAGATGCGCGCAAGTCAGATATAATGTATTTGCAATGGCGAAAGCAAGAAGAAGGTTTACCAAACGAGCGTTCAAATTAAGACTAAAAAGACAAACCATTTTTTCCATCACCCAGATTTTCTTTTTTGCCTTAGCGCTTTTGGTGTTGATTTCTTTTTCCCGCCAGGGGCTAATTTTGGTCAGGCTTAACGATTTTCTGATCTCTTCCTTTTCCTGGGCAACGATTTTCCTGCCCTTCATTTTTCTCTCCTTCGCCTTCATGCTTTCCAAGATAAAAATTCCCCTTTCCCAGCCGAATGTGGTGGTGGGCAGCATTCTTTTCTTTATTTCTTTGGCGACCCTAGGCCGGGCCGGAACAGTCGGCGAGGCTGCCTGGGGCGGGGCTTCCCAGTTAGTTACCCCCGCAGGCGCCTTTATAGTTCTTTTGGGGACCTCCCTGGTCGGACTGATTATTCTTTTCAATACCTCTTTTGACCAGGTTTTCAATTTTTTGGCCTCAATTTTTAAACAAGGCAGGGGCTATGTGGTCGGGGGAGGAGGATTCGGAAATACTCTTTCCCGGGGACAGCTTAAGGTTTCGGGGGTTGGGATGGCCCAGCCTCCTAAAGCCGCAGTTTCCTCAGAGGCCTTGGAGCAGAAACTGGTAAGTAATGTTCCGGGCCAAGAAAGAGTCTGGAAGTATCCGCCCCTGGATCTTTTAAGCGAAATCGAAACCGGCAAGGCTGACCGGGGAGATATTAAAGGAAATGCCGCCACAATTGAAAAGACCCTTGAGAGCTTTGGCATCACCGCAAGGGTGGTTGAGGTTAATTTGGGTCCGGCCGTAACCCAATACGCCTTGGAAGTTGCCCTGGGAACCAAACTTTCCAAAATTACCGCCCTGGAGCGCGACCTGGCCCTGGCCCTGGCCGCCCCCACCGGAACCATAAGGATTGAAGCGCCGATTCCCGGAAGAGCCCTGGTTGGAATCGAATTGCCAAATATAAGTCCGGAGATAGTCGGATTGAAAAAGATGATGGAGTCGAATGTCATGCAGGAGCATAAGTCCAAACTTGCCGTTTCTTTGGGGCTTGATGTTTCGGGAAGAGCTATTGTCACCGAGATTGGCAGAATGCCCCACGTCCTTATCGCCGGCCAGACCGGTTCTGGAAAATCCGTTTGTATAAATTCTTTTTTGGCCTCAATTCTTTTTAGGGCTGCCCCGACTGAGGTCAAATTTATTTTGGTCGACCCCAAAAGAGTTGAGCTTACCGGCTATAACTCGATTCCGCATTTATTGACTCCGGTGATAGTTGAACCCGAGAAAGTCATCTCGGCCCTCCGATGGATACTTTCGGAAATGGACAGGCGCTATAAGCTTTTTGCCCAGGCCGGAGCCAGAAATATCGATGCTTTCAACGAAATGTCCGGCTTCCAGGCTCTACCTTATATCGTCCTGGTTATTGATGAACTTGCCGATATCATGCTTTTTTCCCCGGTTGAGGTTGAAGATGCCATCACCCGAATCGCCCAGATGAGCCGAGCAACCGGAATCCACATGGTTTTGGCAACCCAGCGGCCTTCCGTGGATGTTATCACCGGCCTGATTAAAGCCAACATTCCTTGTAGAATCGCCTTTGCGGTTGCATCCCAGGTAGACTCTAGAGTTATTTTGGACACCCAAGGGGCAGAAAAACTTCTAGGCAGAGGTGACATGCTTTACCTGCCCCCCGAGCAGGCCAAACCGATAAGAATTCAGGGGGCCTTCGTTTCCGATAAAGAAATAAACGCCCTGGTTGCCTTCCTTAAAAATCAGGGGGTAACGCCCCAATACACCGAGGAGGTCACCACCATGACCAAGGCGGGGGTGGCGGCGGTTCCGGGTGTGGGTGGAGAAATGGACCCTCTTTTTACCGAGGCCGTCAGGGAAGTTTGCCAGTACGAAAGGGCCTCGGCATCACTTTTGCAGAGGCGTTTGTCTATTGGCTATGCCCGAGCCGCGCGTATAATTGACCAACTGGAAGCTGCGGGGGTGGTCAGTCCTGCCGAAGGCTCAAAGGCCAGAGAGGTTTTGATAAGAAACGCAGAAGAATTTTTGGCTTCCTCCTCCCAGGAACCGCAAGAACCCGCAAATTAAAGTTAACCGATGAAAACCATAGGTAGGGCCTTAAAAGAGGCCCGGACTCAAAAAAGGCTGTCTTTGTCCAAACTCGAGAGCCAGACAAAGATTAAAAAGAATTTTATTCAGGCAATCGAGAATGAAGACTGGGAATCCCTGCCCGAGTTCCCGGTCGTGGTGGGTTTTGTTAAAAGCATAGCCGGAGCCCTTAAGATCAGCGAGAGAAACTTGGTGGCACTTTTAAGGCGCGATTATCCACCCAAGGCCCTTTCGATAAATCCCAAACCTGATGTTGTCAATAAATTCGTCTGGAGCCCCAAACTTACCTTTGCGGTCGGAGTGGCCACGGTTCTGGTTCTTATTTCGGGATACCTTGCCTTTCAATACAAAAGGTTTGTCAGTTCCCCCTCATTAAGCGTTTCCGAACCCAAAGAGAACCAGGTTATCTCCCAGAGAAAAGTAAAGGTTACCGGCAAGACCGACTCGGACGCAACCGTCAAGGTAAATAACCAACCGGTACTGATAGACTCTGAAGGGAATTTTTCCGTGGAATTGGAAATTTTTGAAGGGACGAAAGAAATAGAGGTCAAGGCAACTTCTCGCTCTGGACGGGAAAGCGTTGTTCATCGTAAGATAAAACCGGAATTTAAATAAATGGACGGAGTCCAAACACTATTGGTAGTAGTCGTCATTTCTTTGACCCTGCTTCTGATCATTGTCGGATTTCAGGTTCTTCTCATCATTATCGATTTAAGAAGAGCCATAAAGAGGCTTAATAGCATTTTGGAGGACGCGATTTTGGGAGGGGGTCTCATTCGACCGGAAAAACTGACCGGAGTGATTGAGATATTGAGGAAAACCAAGAAACTAGAAACCCTTGGTCAGGAAACATCGCACCAAAAGTAACTAGCCAATAGCTTCTTGTCAGGATATAATCTAGCCATGACCTCGGATGAAATTCGGGATAAATTCTTAAAATTTTTTGAAAGTAAGGGACACGTTCGCATAGAACCCTCCCCCTTGGTTTTAGAAAACGACCCCACGACCCTATTTACCTCATCGGGAATGCAACAGCTAGTCCCTTATTTGAAGGGAGAGCCCCACCCCAAGGGTAAAAAACTGGTTGATTCGCAACCTTCCCTTAGACTTCAGGATATCGAAGAGGTGGGAGATAACCGCCACACGACCTTTTTTGAAATGTTGGGAAATTGGTCTTTGGGCGACTATTTTAAAGCCGAGCAACTTCCCTGGTGTTGGGAGTTTTTTACCAAGGAACTCGGTCTTGAACCAGAAAAACTTTACGTATCGGTTTTTGAAGGCACAGAAGAAGTTCCCAAAGATTCGGAATCTGCAGAGATTTGGAAAAAGATCGGAGTTCCGGATGACCATATTTTTTACTACGGGGTGGAGAATAACTGGTGGAGCAGAAGCGGGACTCCAAAGGACATGCCGGCCGGAGAAATAGGCGGCCCCGACTCAGAAGTATTTTATGATTTCGGAACCCCCCACGATTCTAAATATGGAGCCGAGTGTCATCCCAACTGTCAGTGCGGAAGGTTCATGGAGATCGGAAACTCGGTTTTTATCCAATATCAAAAAAACGAAGACGGCACATTAACGGAACTGCCCCAGAAAAATGTCGATTTCGGAGGAGGGCTGGAAAGAATTGCGGCAGCCGTCAAAGGGACCGCCGATATTTTTGAAATTGATTTATTTGGGGGGGTAATAGGAGCAATTGAGGAGGGAATTTTTAAGAAATTTAATTATGGAGACAGAAATGTTCAGTCCTCCTTTAGAATTCTTGCCGACCACATGAGAGCCGCGACCTTTATTTTAGCGGGAGGCATCTACCCTTCTAATAAAGGCCATGGTTATGTTCTTCGTCGGCTATTAAGGAGGGCCACCATGCAGAAGTATAAATGGGGATTGAGAAATTCCCCGATGTCTTTGCTGGTTGATAAAGTCATTGATGTCTACGAAAAGGAATACCCCTTTATAAGGCGAGCTTCAGAAATGAAAAGAATTGTGGATGAGGAAGACGAGAAATTTATGGCAACCATTAACGTGGGCTTAAAAGCTTGGCAGAAATTGCTTTTCTCAAAATCATCGGGCCCGGGCCCGATTGGAACTATGAAGGCTGGCGAAGGCTCGAAGTATGGGCCCATACTCCCAGAGGAAGTTTTTAAATTTATCACGACATACGGTCTGCCCCTGGACATCATTCGGGACGAGTTGCACTGGGAAGGCGATTACAAAAAAGTCGAAAAATTACTAGATGAACACAGAGAACTTTCGAAAGCAACGTCGGCCGGAATGTTTAAAGGCGGGCTCGCAGATGCTTCGGAAGACGTAACTAAACTTCATACGGTTACCCATCTTTTGCACGCTTCATTAAGAAAAGTTTTGGGAGACCACGTATCCCAGAAAGGAAGCAATATCACGGCCGAAAGACTCAGGTTTGATTTTTCCCACCCGGAAAAGCTTTCGGATGAGGAGATTAAAAAAGTCGAAGATTTGATAAACGAGCAGATAAAGAAGGATTTGCCGGTAAGTTTCGAAGAGAAGACTTTGGAGGAAGCTCAGAAAGAAAGAGCCTTGGCCTTTTTCGGGGAGAAATACGGGCAAAAGGTAAAGGTTTATACGATTGGGGACCCGGACGGAGAGTGGTTTTCCAGAGAAGTCTGCGGTGGGCCCCACGTTTCCCGTACGGGCGAGATTGGAAATGTTAGAATTAAAAAGCAGGAAAAAGTGGGCTCCGGTATTATACGGATTTATGCCGGCATTGCCTAAATCCCAAAATCATGAATTTAAAAGACTTTTTATCCAGCCGAGACGGAAAGAACGGTGATTTTTATTGGGGGTTGGTCATCGAGAGGGGCTGGATTCAGGCAGGTATCTGGCAAATAATTGCCGAAAAGGCTGAAGTAGTCTCGATAAGCCCGCCTGCCAAATGGGAGACGGACGAGGAGCTTGTCGGAGCCTCAGACGCCGCTCTTTCGGCAGCAATTCAAAATTTCCCCGAGGATGTATCCGAACCCTCAAAGACCGTCTTTGGAGTTCCCACCTCCTGGGTTTCCGAGGGGCAAATCAAAAAAGAACGTTTGGAAGCTATTCGGAAAATTTGTGCGGAGCTATCCCTTGAGCCTACGGGTTTTGTGGTTCTTCCCGAGGCAATAGCCAACTACTATAAATCTCAAGAAGGCAGCCCCCTTAACGCAATTGTATTGGGAGTGGGAGACGAGGAGCTGGAACTTGCCGTTTTTAAGCTGGGGAACTTAGTCGGAAACAGCGTTATCGCCCGCAGCGTCTCGGTTGCGGACGATGTTATTGAGGGCCTTGCCCGCTTCTCCTCGGCCGAGTCGCTACCTTCAAGAATCCTCCTCTATGACGGAAAAGAAGGGGAACTTGAAGATGTGAGACAGTCTCTTCTGGATACTTCCTGGGAGGAGAACGATAAGGTTAAGTTTCTACATACTCCCAAGATTGATATTATCGGCTCCGACAAAAAAGTTCTCGCGGTTTGTTTGGCCGGAGCCTCCGAAATCGGACAAGTTTCTCAAATTGAGGAGACAAAAACCCCAGGGGAAGAAGAAATTCCCGAAGAAGTTGAAAACGTCGAAAAGCCCGAGGCCGATATATCTGCCCAGGATTTAGGCTTTGTGGTCGGGGAGGATGTGGCAACCAGAGAGCCGATTCAGAAAGAAGGCCCGGCCCCCATGAGTGCACCGCAACCAGAGGCTGCTCCGGGTCTTCCCCCAAAACCTTTTTTCCAAAAAATGGTTCCTGCGGGAATGGTTAGTAAGATAAAACTTGGGGCAGCCGCTCTTCTTTCCAAATTTAAAAGGCCCTCTGGCATCGGTCTTGGGGGATATCCGGTTCCAGGTAAAAGGATTTGGACTCTGGGGGGCATAATCTTTCTTCTGGTTTTGGTCTTTGGTTTTGTTTGGTGGTGGTTTTTCCCCAAGGCGACCGTGACAATTTATGTTTCCCCGAGAAAGCTGGAAGAAAGCATAACCCTATTGGTTGACAGCAAAGCCACATCCTCAGACTTGGCGGAGAAGGTCTTACCGGGAGAAGTTATCGAGACCGAAGTCTCTTCGGAAAAGACAAAATCCACAACAGGAAGTAAAAAGGTGGGAGAAAAAGCCAAAGGCTCGGTCAAGATTCAAAACGGAACCGCAAGCAATATCAACCTGACAGCAGGGACGATATTGGTTTCCTCTGGAGATTTAAGATTTACCCTTGATAAGGCAGCTTCTATCTCGGCTGCCCTCTCCACAACAAGCCCGGGTACAACCACGGTTGAGGTAACCGCCGCCGATATCGGAGCCGATTACAATCTTGCAAAAGACGAAAGCTTTAAGGTCGGAAACTACCCCAAGGCGGATGTTGATGCTGTCTCTTTGGCCAACTTTTCCGGAGGGTCAAGTCGGGATATTTCGGCGGTCTCGGAGGATGACCAGGATACGCTGGAGGAGGAATTAACCGGTGAGCTTTTGGAACAGGCGAAAGAAAAGCTTACGGGAGATATCGGTTCAGACAAATTCTTCATCCAAGGGTCAGTTACCTCAGAGGTTTCCTCGCAGACTTTCAGCCACAAGGTAGGAGACGAGGCCTCCTCACTTAGACTTTCCCTGACCCTTTCGGTTAAAGGGGTGAGCGTTGCCAGAAAAGAGCTCTACGATTTGGCCAGAGAGGTTCTCAAGGACAAGGTTGCCTCGGGCTACGCTTTTAGGGACGACCAGATAGACACGGATTTTGAGCTAGTATCTGAAGATGAAGGAAAATACGAGCTAGAAGGGGGAATTGTTGTTAATCTTCTGCCTGAGGTTAAGCCGGAAGAAGTTGCCAAAAAAGTTGCGGGGAGATTCCCTACCGTTGCCGAAAATTATCTGTCCACAATTCCAGGATTTACGCGGGCGGAGATAAAGCTTAAACCCCACCTTCCGGGAAAGCTTGGTACCCTTCCCCGTTTATCCAAAAATATATCCATTGAGGTTACTGCAGAAAGATGATGGGCAAGAACGTTCTTAAACTTTCGGCTGTCATCTCGGCAATTTCAGGATTTATTATTTTAGCCGGAGTTATCGTTCCAATTCTTTCCTATAAAACCCCGGGGCTTTTATCCCCAATTCCAGAGGTAAAAAACCAGGCCGTCGAGGAGCTTGACTACACCAAGGCCAGCAACTGGTTTGTGGGGGGAGCAGACCCGGAAGACTTTGTCTCCCCGAGCGTTTCTTTTTATACTCTCTCGATCCCCAAACTTAAAATTGAGAATGCAACCGTGGCCATAGGAGGAGAGGATTTATCCAAAAGCCTTATTCAGTATCCGGGGACCGCAGTCCCTGGCAAAAACGGAAATGCCGTAATCTTCGGGCATTCGATCCTACCGATTTTCTATGACCCCAAAAACTATATTTCCATATTTTCCACTCTTCCGACTCTCAAAAAAGGAGACGAGATAAACGTAAATTACGATGGGGTTTCCTATAAATACCGGGTCGAGAATCTCTTCGAGGTTGCCCCCACCGATATCCAGGTTCTTGAACAAGATACTTCCGATTCTTACTTGACTCTGGTAACCTGTGTTCCGCCGGGAGACCCCAGGAAACCAAAAAGATTGATTGTTAGGGCCAGGGTAGTCCCGCCCCAAAATACAAATGAAAATACTAGGCGTTGATTACGGCAGAAAAAAAATTGGTTTGGCTATGGCCGAAGGGTCCCTGGCAGAACCCTTTTTAGTAGTCAGAGGTGAAAACCCGGAAGAGCTGAGAAAAAAAATAGGTCAAGTTGTTGAAAAAGAAGCCATCGACAAAATAGTTGTGGGAATTTCGGAAGGGGAAATGGCCAAGGAGACAAGAGCTTTCGGAGAATCCCTTGGGAGGGAGCTAAATATCCCCTTGGAGTTTTTCGACGAGACTCTAACCAGTCAAGATGCAACCCGTCTCTCGGTTGAAGCTGGGGTCAAAAGGGAAAAAAGAAAGTCGTTTGAGGATGCATTTGCGGCGTCGCTTATGTTACAATCCTATCTAGAAAGAAGCCAAAATGTTTAAAAATGTAATTGCTCCGATTCAGGCCTGGCTTTTGTTCCAAGGAAGGTGCGTTGGTTGCGGTAGGGAGCTTACCGAAGGCAAACGAGAGAAAAGGCGGGACGAAACCGAAAAAATAACTTGTGTTTGCGGCCGGATTTTTATCTTTGACTCCAAAACGAAAAAGTATCGACGAGCGCTTCTTGAAGAAGTTTAATGAAACGCGCCATCATCCTTTTTGTCCCACTGTTATCTTTAATTGTAATCGTGGCTTTTCTTCTGTGGTTTAAATCCGTAGGTTCCCCAGTCTCCTCGGATAATTCCTTGAAAGACTTTCTGATTGTCAAGGGCTCATCCGCCTCGCAGGTGGGAAACAATCTTTTTGAGCAGGGTCTAATAAAAAATGCGTTGGCCTTTAAAATTTATATCCAGGTAACCGGCAAGGCCAAAAGCATTCCGGCGGGTGAATACAGACTTTCGGGAAGCTACTCTCTTTTTAAGTTGGTGGATGAGCTGACAAAAGGACCAACAGAGATCTGGGTGACCATTCCCGAGGGTCTAAGGCGGGAGGAAATTGCTGATAAATTTGCAACGGCTTTCGGAAAGGGCGAGGAATTTAAACAGGAATTTATTGAAAAGTCCGACGGCCAAGAAGGATATTTGTTTCCCGATACCTATCTTTTCCCCAAGACCGCCAGTGCCTCCTCCGTTGTTGCCAAAATGCGCTCGACTTTTGACAAAAAGATAGCGGAGTTGCAAGAAAAGATTGATTCCGGAAGTCTAACCCTTAACCAGGCAGTTACCTTAGCCTCGATTGTGGAGAGGGAAACGAAATTTGCCGACGAGAGACCGATTGTGGCGGGCATCCTTCTTAACAGATTAAATATAGGAATGGGACTTCAGGCAGATGCCACAGTCCAATATGCGGTTGCAAGTAAAACCTGTAAAACACAATCTCCTTGTGAATGGTGGCCAATTTTAACCAGGGACGATTTGGAAATTGCCTCCTCCTACAATACATATAGGTTTAGGGGGCTGCCGCCTGGACCCATTGCAAGTCCGGGCCTTTCCTCAATAAAAGCCGCGGTTGAACCGGAAGCTTCGGAATATCTTTATTATCTCCATGATTCAAAAGGCCAGGCACACTACGCAAAGACGTTAGAGGAGCACAACGAAAATGTCAGGAAATATCTGGGTAAATAAACCCCTTGACAAGGTAGGATTTGTGACTATAATCGCATCTTAGGCGTACCTTAGTACGCTCGTCCCGCGTCTTTAATGCGGGGCTTTTGTGCTGTAAGACCAAGAGCCAATGGCCGCCAAAACCCAAAACCGCCGAAATTTTGGAAAAGAAGAAAAGGATTTGCCCAAACTTGATCTTTCCCAAGTGCAAAAAGAATCTTGGGATTGGTTTGTGACCGAAGGAATTGCTCTCGAAATCTCCGAAATTTCCCCAATTGAAGATTTTACCGGTAAAAACTGGCAGCTGATTTTAGGTGAACACGCCTTGGGAGAACCAACGCTTTCACCCCGAGTTGCCCAGGAAAAAGGTATCACTTTTTCATCCCCCCTGAAGATTAAAGCCACCCTGATTAACAAAAAAACGGGAAAAGAGGTAAACCAGGAAGTGTTTTTGGGCGATTTGCCCCAAATGACTTCCCGAGGAACCTTTGTCATCAACGGAATCGAAAGGTCGGTAATCAATCAAATTGTGCGTTCCCCCGGAGTTTATTTCTCCGGAGAACTTGACGCCTCAAGCGGCAGAATGCTTTACCGTTCTGAGGTTCGTCCTCTGCATGGATCTTGGCTGGAGTTTGAAGTTAGCAAAAACGATGTTATTGCAGCCAGAATCGATAGGCGTAGAAAAGTTCTGGCGACAGTGCTTCTGAGGGCCATGGGTGTTGAGGAAGATGCCGATATTTTGTCTTACTTCGAGGCTGTCGATTCCGATGCCCAACACAAATACATCAAAGCCACCCTGGAAAAAGATCCGACCAAAAGCAAGGACGAGGCTATTTTGGAAATATACAGAAAGCTTCGACCGGGAGAGCCGGCTGTTTTGGAAAATGCCCAGGCGCTTTTTGATTCCCTCTTTTTTGACCACAGGCGCTACGATTTGGGCAAGGTCGGCAGATACAAAATCAACAAAAGATTGGGGCTCACCGTTCCCAATGAAAAATCAACCTGGGTTTTGACCCGCCAGGACATCATCGGAACAATCAACTACCTGGTCAGTCTCCAAAACGGAAAGGGCAGACTTGACGATATCGACCATTTGGCCAACAGGCGGCTAAGACGCGTCGGAGAGCTGGTTGCCATGAATGCCTTTAGGGTCGGACTTTTAAGACTCGAGCGTTCGGTCAAGGAAAAAATGAGCTTGATTTCACCTGACGATAAACCTCTTCCGGCAACTCTAATCAATGCCAGGCCGCTCATTGCCGCCCTTAACGAGTTCTTCCGTTCCAATCAGCTTTCGACCATTTTGGACGATACCAATCCCTTAAGTGAAATCGACAATTTAAGAAGGGTTTCGGTCTTAGGCCCGGGCGGAATCAATAGGGAGAGGGCCTCTTTCTCAATTCGAGACGTTAACTCCTCACAGTACGGAAAAATTGACCCGGTGCGATCCCCCGAAGGACCAAACATCGGACTGGTTACCTATCTGGCTTTGTATGCCAAGGTCAACGAGTACGGATTTTTGGAGGCTCCTTACCGAAAAGTCGAAAAGACTAAAAAGGGCAAAAAGACCTCGGTCAAGGTTAGTGACGAAATTGTTTATCTGGCTGCTGATGATGAAGAGGAGGCCCACATTACCCATAGCGGTGTGACCACCGATGCCAGAGGTTTTATTCAAGACGCAAGGGTTCCTTTCAGACACAAGGGAACTTTCATTGAAGGACCGGCCGAGCTGGTTGATTATATAGACATCAGCCCCAGAGAAGTTGTCGGGGCTTCTGCTTCTCTTATTCCGTTTTTGGCCCACGATGAAGGCAACCGGGCCCTGATGGGTTCTAACATGCAGTGCCAGGCAGTTCCTTTGGTTGCGCCGAAATCTCCTATTGTGGGAACCGGGATGGAGGGTGAAATTGCCAAGGCCATGGGCAGAATGACTCTGGCCAGGCACGCAGGAACGGTTGATTACGTAGATGCCCAGAGAATTGAGGTCAAGCTTGATAAAAAGGCCGAAGAGACCGACCCTTCGGAGGATGTCGAAATTGTGGACGCCGGCAAAAGGGAAATTTACCACCTCACCAAATTCAAAAGAACCGCCCACTCAACCTGTTACAACCAAAGGGCGGTTGTTATCCAAGGACAAAAAGCCAAAGCCGGAGACCTTTTGGCCGACGGGCCGGCCGTTGATGAGGGAGAACTTGCCTTGGGCAGAAACTTGGTCATTGCCTACACCTCTTTTGGAGGGTACGGATTTGAGGACTCGATTCTGGTCAGCGATAGGCTGGTTAGGGAAGACGTTTTGACCTCAATCCACATTGAGGAGTACGAGGCGGACATTGTTGATACCAAATTAGGACCGGAGGAGCTGACCCGCGATATTCCCAACGTTGCCGAGACAGAGCTTGCGAACTTGGCCGGGGACGGAATCGTCGTAATCGGGGCCGAGGTTGGACCAAACGACATTCTGGTTGGCAAGATTGCTCCCAAAGGAGAGACGGAATTAACAGCTGAAGAGAGACTATTAAGAGCCATTTTCGGAGAAAAGGCAAGAGAGGTCAGAGACACATCTTTGCGAGTTCCCCACGGAGAAAAGGGAATTGTGGTTGACGTCCAGATACTGGATAAAGACAAAGGAGACGAGCTGGGTCCGGGGGTTATCAAAAAAGTGATTGTTCGGGTTGCCCAGATGAGAAAGATTACCGTCGGAGACAAAGTCGCAGGCCGCCACGGAAACAAGGGGGTCATTGCCAAAATCATGCCGGTTGCGGACATGCCGTACCTGGCCGACGGAACCCCGGTTGATATCATTATTTCCCCTCTTTCGGTTTTGGCCCGTATGAATTTGGGTCAGCTTCTGGAATGTCATCTTGGCTGGGCGCTTTCTAAAAAGGGCGAAAAAGCGGCGCTCCCGGTTTTCGACAAGATTGACGAAAGCGTTATCTCCAAAGAGCTGGGAGACGCGGGGCTGCCAGTTTCGGGTAAAGCCAGGCTTTACGACGGACGCAGCGGTGAACCGTTTAAGGAGGATACCGTTGTTGGCATCGGCTACTTTATGAAATTGACCCACATGGTTGAGGATAAGACCCACGCCCGTTCAACCGGTCCGTACTCCCTGGTTACCCAACAGCCTTTAGGCGGAAAAGCCCAAATGGGAGGCCAAAGGCTCGGAGAAATGGAAGTTTGGGCCCTGGAGGCTCATCGGGCCGCCTACACTCTGCAGGAGATGTTGACCATAAAATCCGACGATATCTTGGGAAGAGCCCGGGCCTTTGAAGCAATTGTCAAAGGAACGGATATTCCCGAGGCAACCGTACCTGAATCCTTTAGGGTTCTGGTGCGAGAACTTAATTCCTTAGGCCTTACAATCGAGGCCAAAGGAGCGGTTATTACCCCCGAAGAAGATGGGTCAACCTCCGAAGGGGCGGAGCTTGCCGAGGCGGCCGGGGCCGAGGTTATTGCCGCGCCCGAGGAGGTTTTATCTCCCGAAAGCCCAATGGAGGTCGAGGAGGTTACGGAAAAATAAAATATGGAACCATTATCTGATCTTAGAAACCTAACCGATTTCAAAAGCTTACTGGTCAAGCTGGCATCTCCGGATGATATCCGGCGCTGGTCGCGTGGAGAGGTCACCAAGCCCGAAACGATAAATTATAGAACCTTAAAGCCCGAAAAAGACGGACTTTTCGACGAGAGGATTTTCGGTCCGACCAAAGACTGGGAATGTTACTGTGGTAAATACAAAAGGATCAGGTATAAAGGGGTAATTTGTGACAAGTGTGGAGTTGAGGTCACCCAGGCCAGAGTCAGACGCGAGAGAATGGGCCATATCACCTTGGCCACACCCGTTGTCCACGTTTGGTTTTTCAAGGGTGCCCCTTCCAAGATTTCTCTTCTTTTGGGCATTGCCCCCCGGGCAATCGAGCAGGTAATTTATTTCGCCAGATACCTGGTTAACGATGTTGACGAAAAGGGCAGAAAAGAGGCCATCAAAAATCTGGAAAAAGCCAGGGACGAGCGGCTTAAAGAGATTGCCATGATGTTTGGTGAAAGAAGGGATACTCTTTCCCAGGAAGCATCGGATTCCAAAGAAAAGACCAAGGGCAAAATTAAAGACAAGGAGCAGGCCGCACTGGCTTTCTCCGAAATCGACCTAGACTTCAGAAAGAAAGAAACCGCCCTTTCCGAGGAAGAAAAGGGAACCGTTGAAAAAACCTCCCAGCTTTTCGAAAACCTGATGAGCCTGG
>Ga0209520_10000091_pt1 | contig 42750 bp, 44 predicted proteins | sample Rifsed16ft1_FD_184009 | JGI IMG/M metagenome (GOLD analysis project Ga0209520, IMG submission 184009) | Soil microbial communities from Rifle, Colorado, USA - sediment 16ft 1 (version 2) | ecosystem: Environmental > Terrestrial > Deep subsurface > Rock core/Sediment | place: Rifle, Colorado...
CGGGACGCCGGAGGACATCCTGTTCGCCGTGTCCCGCGGGGTGGACCTGTTCGACTGCGTGCTTCCCACGAGGAACGGCCGGAACGGGATGCTCTTCACCTCGGCGGGGCCGATGTCGATCAAGCAGGCGCGGTATGCCGACGACCCCCGGCCTCCGGACGAGGCGTGCGACTGCACCACGTGCCGCACCTTTTCCCGCGCCTACCTGAGGCATCTCTATCTCCAGAGGGAGATTCTCTGTCCCATGGCATTGACGGTGCACAACCTGCACTATTACCGGCAGTGGATGGAGCGGATCCGCGGGGCAATTTCTGTTGGAAATTTGGAGAATTTTGTGAAAGAATCACCCGGTTCAAGTGGTGAATAAGCGATTTCGGGAGGTCAGGACGCCATGTTGTTCACCGGTCTTGCCTATGCCATGGGCGGAAAAGGAGAAGGAGCCGGCAGCGGACTCACGGGTCTGATTCCCCTTCTGCTCATGTTCGTGGTCTTTTATTTCATTCTGATCCGCCCCCAGCAGAAGACGGCGAGAAAGCACCAGGATTTCGTCAAGAACCTCAAGATGGGCGACCGGGTGGTCACGTCCGGCGGCCTGCACGGGACCGTCACGGGGTTGACGGACACGACGGTGACCCTCGAGATCGCGGACAAGGTCAAGGTGAAAGTGACGCGCAGCGCCATCGGAGGGTCGAGCCAGGAGGCGGCCGCCCCCGAGACAAGGACAGGATAAGAAGGCGGATCGAAGGCGGCGAAAGGAGCACGGGGAAGGTCATGGGGAAGAGCATCTGGGGGAGGACCACTCTGATCGCCGTCCTGACGGCGGCGTCCATCATCCTCGTCCTGCCGAGCCTGACAGACAGCCTGCCCGTTGCCTGGAAGGAGAAGAGCCCGAAGATCCACCTGGGGCTCGATCTCCAGGGAGGGGTGTTCCTGCGCCTTGCCGTGGAGATCGACAAGGCGATCGAAAACACCACCCTGCGGTACGCCGACGACGCCCGCGCGATCCTGCGGGAAAAGGGGATTCCCGTGCTCGCCATGGCGAAGAACGGGATCGACGGCTTCTCGCTCACCCTCCCTCCCGGGGATTTCGCGGATCGCGCCATGAAGGGGCTGAAAGAGGGGGTGGGAACGGTCGATTACACGCTGGGGTCGGTGACTTCGTCGGGGGCGACGATCCAGGCGAGGATGACGCCCGGCGAGGTCCAGGCGATCCGCGCGAATGCGGTAACCCAGGGGGTGGAGACCATCCGGAACCGGATCGACCAGTTCGGCGTGCGCGAGCCGCAGATCGTCGCGGAAGGGGAGGACCGCATCGTGGTCCAGCTCCCCGGCGTCAAGGACCAGCAGCGGGCCATCGAGCTGGTGGGGAAGACCGCGCTCCTGGAGTTCAAGCTCGTGGACGAGGGGGCGAGCGTGGAGGAGGCGCTCAAAGGAAACCTCCGCGAGGACGACCAGCTCCTGTACCTGAAGAACGTCGAACCCCAGACCGGCCGCGCCACGAAAACCCCCATCGTCGTCAGGAAACGTGCGGTCCTCACGGGGGACACGATCAAGACCGCCCGGGTCAACTTCCAGTCCCAGCAGGGAGGGGCGTACGTCTCCCTGTCGTTCGACAACCGGGGGGCCCGGATCTTCGACCGGGTGACCGCGGAGAACGTGAAGCGGCGGCTGGCGATCGTCCTGGACGACACCGTCTACTCGGCACCCGTGATCCAGGAGCGGATCTCGGGCGGAGAGGCGCAGATCACGGGCTCCTTCACCCCGGAGGAGGCCTCCGACCTCGCCATCGTCCTGCGGGCCGGATCGCTTCCCGCGCCGGTGAAGATCATCCAGAACGTGTCCGTGGGGCCGTCCCTCGGGCGCGATTCCATCCAGAAGGGGATCCGGGCCGCGTTCATCGGGGGGTTCCTCGTCATCGGGTTCATGCTGGTCTACTACCGGTTCGCGGGCCTTGTGGCGGACGTCGCCCTGGTCTTCAACATCCTGTTCCTTCTGGCCGGGATGTCCGCATTGGAGGCGACGCTCACGCTTCCCGGGATCGCGGGGATCATCCTCGCGATCGGGATGGCGGTCGACTCCAACGTCCTCATCTTCGAGCGGATCCGCGAAGAGTTGCGGTCGAAAAAGACGGTCCGGGCCTCGATCGACGCCGGCTACGAGAAGGCCTTCTGGACCGTCGTCGACTCCCACGTGACCACCCTGATCACCTCGATGATCCTGTTCCAGTTCGGGACCGGCCCGATCAAGGGGTTCGCCGTCACGCTCTCGATGGGGGTGGCGATCAACCTCTTCACGGCGCTGGTCTGCACCAAGGTCGTGTTCGATTACCTGAACGCAAGACGGCCGATGCAGACCTTAAGCATCTGACCAACCCGTCGCGGCACGGCGGAACAAGGGCCACAGGGGACAACGACGACGATGCTCGAACTCATCAAACATACCGACATCGATTTCATGAAGCTCAAGAAGTACGCGTTTGCCTTTTCCGGCGTGATTGTGCTGTTCGGCTTGTACGCCGTCTTCCAGATCTATGCAGGCCGCGCGAACCTGGGGATCGACCTTGCGGGAGGAACATCGATCCAGGTGCGGTTCGCGCAACCGGTGGCGATGGACCAGGTGCGGCAGTCCATCGCGGGTGGGGGGTTTCCCGAGGCGAGCCTCCAGGCAGTTTCCGGGGAGAACATCTTCATCATCAAGGTGAGCGCACGGGGAAAGGAGGAGAGGATGGTCGGAGAGAAGGTCGTCGGCCTTCTCCGGGAGGGCTTCCCCTCCAACCCGCAGACCGTGGAGAGCGTCGCCGAGATCGGTCCCGCCATCGGGAAAAAGCTTCGGACGGACGCGGTGTTCGCCCTTTTCGTATCCGCCGCGGCGATCATCATCTACCTCGCCTGGCGTTTCGAATTCAAGTTCGGCGTGGCGGCCGCGCTGGCGACGTTCCACGATGTCATCATGCTCGTGGGGATCTTCTACCTGCTCGGCCGGGAAATGGACCTCCTTTTCATCACCGCCCTTCTCACCATCGGGGGGTATTCGCTCACCGACACGGTTGTTGTCTTCGACAGGATCCGGGAAAACATCCGGCTGCGCAAGAGAAGCACCTTCTCGGAGACGATCAACTTGAGCGTGAACGAGGTCCTGAGCCGCACCGTGATCACCTCGCTCACCACGTTCCTGGCATGCGTCGCGCTTCTCCTGTTCGGCGGCGTCGTCCTCCGGGACTTCTCCCTGGCCCTGGCGATCGGCATCATCATCGGGACCTATTCCTCCATCTTCGTGGCCAGTCCGATCGTCGCGATGTGGCGGGGCGAGAAGATGATCCAGGTGAAAAGGTAACGGCGGGAGTTGGCGGGGGAAACCGGACGAACATGGTTGCTTCTCGCCCCGGATGAATCGCTCGTCCGGGACGTCCGGGAAAGGACCGGTCTTTCCGAAACGGCTTCCCGGATCCTGGTGAACCGAGGGATCGTTGCCCCCGCCGAGGCGGAACGGTATCTCAACGGCACGCTTTCGGACCTCTCCGCTCCCTTCCGGATGAAAGACCTCGAGAAGGCATCCCGCCGCCTCGTGGACGCAGCGCGGCGAGGGTTGCCGATCCTGGTGTACGCCGATTACGACGTGGACGGCGCCACGGGCGCGGCCTGCCTGTTCCTCTTCCTGAACGAGGTCTTTCCGGGGGTGAACATCAGGATCCACCAAAATCACCGCATCGCGGACGGGTACGGCCTGAAACAGGACCACCTGGAGGCAGCCGCCGCGGACGGCGTAAGGCTCGTCGTCACCGTGGATTGCGGGATTACCGACGTGGAGGCGATCCGGCATGCCTCCGCGGCGGGATTGGACGTCATCGTGACGGACCACCATGTCCCCGCAGAGATCCTTCCCCCCGCTTATGCCATCCTGAACCCGAAGCAAAAGGATTGCCCGTACCCGGAGAAGGAGATCGCGGGGGTGGGCGTGGTTTTCCTGCTGCTGTGCGGGGTCAGGCGCCTGCTGAGGGAAGAGAGCGCGTTTCCCGGAGGGGAGGATCCCGGCCTGCGGAAGTATCTCGACCTCGTGGCGCTCGGCACCGTGGCGGACATGGTCCCCTTGCGGGGCGACAACCGCCTCTTCGTGAAAGCCGGCCTGGAAGAGATCCGTCATCGCGCGAGGCCCGGGATACGCGCCCTCCTGTCCGTATCCGGGATCGCGCAGGAGAACGTGAACGAGATCGACCTGGGTTTCCGCATCGGGCCGCGCCTCAACGCGGCGGGGCGGGTGGGGGATTCCACCCGCAGTTCGGGGCTGCTCGTGACGGACAGTGTCGACCGGGCTTTGCGCATCGCCGCCGAGCTTCACACGGACAATGCGCGGAGGCAGCGCGAGGAGGAACGGATCTTGCGCGAGGCGACCGCCTCGGTGGAGTCGGGACCTCCCCTTTCCTCCCTTTCCGCGATCGTTCTGGCCCATCCCGACTGGCACACGGGCATCCTGGGCATCGTCGCGTCCAAGATCGCGGCACGGTACCACCGCCCCACGGTCCTCCTCCGGATCGAGGGAGACGAGGCACAGGGATCCCTCCGCAGTGCGGGCGGCTTCCCGCTGATCGACGCGCTTTCCGGACTGTCGCATCTGTTGACCCGGTACGGAGGGCATATGCAGGCGGCCGGCATCGCCCTGCCCGCCGGGAACCTCCTTGCCTTCCGGGAGGGGTTTACCCAAGCCGCGAGGGAGTTCGCCTCGGGCCGCGACGTGGTCCCCCGCGTCGAGGTCGACGCGCGTGTGCGTTTCGGGGAGGTTTCCCGGGGCCTCATGGAGGAGCTGGACCGGATGCGTCCATTCGGGATGGGGAACGAGGAGCCGGTGCTGCTCGCCAGCAACGTCCGTCTGGAAAAACATTCCCTCTTCGGGGGGGAGGGGCGGCACCTGAAAGCCGAGCTTTCCGGGGACGGCCGCCGCTTCGAGGCGGTTGCGTTTCACCGTTCGGGGTTGCCGTCGGGGCCGGGCGGCCTCCTGGACGTCCTGTTTACCCCCCAATGGACGTTTTTCCGCGGGGACCGCTCGATCCGCCTGCGGTTGGTCGACGCGCGGCCGTCCGGACCTCCCGTCGCTCCCGCGACGCCTTTGACCCTTTAGCGTCGGGAGGGACGGTTCCGTGCTTGGCTGGGGAAAGATCCGGAAGAAACTCCGCGACGCGATTGCCGCCGACTCCGACGAGAGGAGCCTTGCGGCGGGGTTCGCCGTGGGCGTCTTCTTCAGCTTCACTCCGCTTTTGTCCCTCCACATGGTCCTGGCGCTGATCGTGGCCGTCATCTTCCGTTTCAACAAGGTGACGACCATGGCGGGGGTCTGGGTGAACAATCCCTACACGATGCCCTTCGTCTTCTACGGGTGTTTCCGTTTCGGGGAGTGGATCCTGAGGATGCGGGTCCCGCCGCCGTCGTTCGAACGCTACACCCTCAAGACCGTCCTGAAGGCGGCTGTGCCCTATGCCGCCCCCCTGTTCCTGGGCACGACGATCGTGGGACTCGCCGCCGCCGCGGTGGGCTATGCGGTTGTGTACCGCATCGCGGTCAGGGTAAAATCTGCCCGTCGGAAAGGGACGATATGAAGGAGGGTGCTCCGTGAAGCCGTATTCGGTAAGTTTCGGTGGAATCCCCGACAAGTATGCCACGTGGAAGAGTTCGTCGTTCGTCGTGATCCCGTTCCCGATCGACCTTACCACGACGTACGTGACGGGGACGCGCAACGGTCCCGGAGCGATCATCGAGGCGTCGGGCCACATGGAACTGTTCGACGAGGAAAACAAGATCGAGCCGTACCGGGCGGGCATCTTCGTGTCCACGGAGATCCCGATGCTGACCACGGGCCCGATCGCCATGCTGAAAGAGCTGGAAAAGCGAATGAAGGCCGTGATGCGTGCCGGGAAGTTCCCCATCCTCCTGGGAGGGGAGCACTCGGGAACCTGCGGAGCGGTTTCCGCCCTGAAGAAAAAGTACGAGGACCTCACCATTCTCCAGTTCGACGCGCACGCGGACCTGCGGGACACGTACCTCGGAACGCAGTGGAACCACGCGTGCGTGGGACGCCGCATCGTGGATTCCGGTGCGAAACTCGTCCAGGTCGGGGTGCGCAGCATTTCGGAGGAAGAGGACCGGTTCCTCCGCAAGTCGGAAACCGTCAAGACGTTCTACGCTTCGGAGGTCCGGGACAATCTCGCCGATGTCACCCGGGGGATCGTGAGCGGCCTGTCCGGCAACGTCTACATATCGATCGACCTCGACGTCTTCGACCCGGGCATCATGCCCGCCGTGGGTACGCCGGAGCCCGGCGGTCTGGACTGGTTCGAGGTGGTCGACATCCTGCGGGACGTGATGCGCTCCGACTGCAACATCGTGGGCTTCGACATCATGGAGCTTTCCCCCCTCCCCGGCATCGTCGCGCCCGATTTCCTCGCGGCGAAGCTGTGCTACCGGATGATGGGGTGGGTTCTCGCCAAGCGGGAAGAGAAGTAAGGGGGAGATTCCCCGCCAAAGGAGATGTCGCCCATGTTCGTGCCTACGAAGGTGTTTTTTACCAAGGGAGTCGGGCGGCACAGGGAGCAGTTGACGTCGTTCGAACTTGCTCTCCGCGATGCGGGGATCGAGAAGTACAACCTCGTCCAGGTGTCGAGCATCTTTCCCCCCAAGTGCAGGATCATCAACAAGGAAGCGGGCCTGAACGCATTGACGCCCGGCGAGATCGTGTTCGTGGTCATGAGCAGGTGCCAGAGCGACGAGCCCCGGAGGCTCGTCGCGGCTTCCGTGGGGTGCGCCCTCCCCTCCGACCGGTCCGTCTACGGCTATCTGAGCGAGCATCACGCGTTCGGGCAGACGGAAAAGGTGGCGGGGGACTACGCCGAGGACCTGGCGGCCGCCATGCTCGCATCCACCCTGGGCATCGAGTTCGACGAGAAGAAGAGCTGGGACGAGAAGAAGGAAGTTTGGAAGATCAGCGGGAAGATCTACCGTTCGTTCAACATCACCCAATCGGCAATCGCCAGGGACGAGTACACCACGGTCATCGCCGCCGCCGTCTTCGTGCTGTGAGGGGGGACCGATGAGGGGAGCGAAAATTCTCGGGACGGGACGGGCACTGCCGCCCCATGTCGTCACCAACGCCTATCTGACCACCCTGATGGACACGACGGAAGAATGGATCGTGCAGCGCACGGGGATCCGGGAGCGGCGGTTCGTCGACCCGGGGACAGGCGCCTCCGACCTGGGGGTTACGGCCGCGCGCCTGGCCATCGAGCGCGCGGGGCTCACGCCGAGGGACATTCAGTTCCTCGTCTTCGCCACCCTCTCTCCCGACATGTTCTTCCCGGGCTGCGGCGTTCTCGTGCAGGAGAAGATGGGGATGGACACGATCGGGGCGCTCGACGTCCGGACCCAGTGCACGGGGTTCCTCTACGGGCTGTCGGTGGCCGAGGCGTACGTCAAGGCGGGCTTCTACGATTATGTCCTGGTCATCGGGGCGGAGGTGCAGAGCACCGGCATGGATTTGAGCACGGCGGGGCGGGACGTGTCCGTGATCTTCGGAGACGGCGGAGGGGCGGCGGTCGTCGGCCCCTCGGATCCCGGGAGGGGGATCCTGTCCTCCCACCTCCACTCGGAGGGGAAGTATGCGCGCGAGCTCATGGCGGAGGCCCCGGCGTCCATCGAGCACCCGCGGATCAGCAAGGAGATGATCGATGCCGGGAGACATTATGGAACCATGAACGGCCGCTACGTGTTCACCCACGCGGTGCGGCGCTTTCCCGAGGTGATCCGCGAGGCGCTCGAAGCGAACGGCATGACCCTTTCGGACCTTTCGATCGTCATTCCCCACCAGGCGAACCTGCGGATCACCCAGGCCGTGGCGAAAGCCCTCGAGGTACAGCCGGAAAAGGTGTTCTCCAACATCGAGAAATACGGCAACACCACCGCCGCCTCGATACCGATCGCTCTCGACGAGTGCGTCGAGGAGGGCAGGATCCGGGAGGGGGATATCGTCTGCCTCGCGGCATTCGGGTCGGGGTTTACGTGGGCATCGACCCTGATCCGCTGGTAAGCGGGGAACAAACCCTGCGGTTCCGGATCCGGGACCTGGCGCACGAGGACCTGGATGGCGTGATGGCCATCGAAAAGGAATCGTTCCCATCCCCGTGGTCCCGTGCCCTTTTCGAGGAGGAGATCGGGCGGGGATTCTCCGACGCCATCGTGGCCGTCGACGTGCCGGGGGGAAGCGTGGCCGGCTACGCGATCTGCTGGACCGTCGGCTACGAGTCTCACCTGCTGAACATCGCGGTCCGGCCGGACGCCCGCAACCAGGGGGTCGGGCGCTCTCTTCTCAAGGAGTGCATCCGGCGGGGTGTGCGTGCCGGGGGACGCACGATTACCCTCGAGGTACGGGCGGGCAATGAACCGGCGCTTTCCCTGTACCGGCGGGACGGGTTTCGTTTCACTGGCGTCAGGAGAGGGTATTACACGGACACCGGGGAGGATGCGATCGTGCTCCTGCGGGAGATCGGGGAAGACGATGCCGTTTAACCGGCCGAGGTTCGTCACGGGCAGGATCCTGCGGAACGAGGGGCGCGGGGAGATCTTTTACCGCATCGAGGCGACCATTCCCGAACCCGTCCGGTTCGTTCCCGGACAGTTTGCCATGGTCTCCGGGTGGCCGGGGAACGACCCGCTTTTGCCCCGACCGCTCGCGGTGTTCCGGGCCGGGGGGACCCGCGGGAAGGGGAAAGTCGAATTCGTCTACAAGGTCGTGGGCAGGGGGACCGCCCTATTGTCCGGTCTCCACCCGGGGGAGACCCTGTCCATCACCCTCCCTCTTGGCCGCGGGTTCGACCTGGACCGGGAAGGGCGGACGTACTGGCTGGTGGGGGGCGGCGTCGGGTTTTCCTCGGTGTTCCCGGCGGCGGTTGTCCTCGGGCGACGCCGGGCCGCGTTCGAGATGTTTCTCGGCGCCCGGACCCGGGAGCATCTTCCGCCGAGGGAGTGGACGCCGGGGGGAAAGACGCCGGGGACGATCCATTTCTGCACCGAGGACGGAACCGCCGGATTCCATGGCCGCGTCACCGACGCGGTGCTGGAGCGGCTGCGGAGACTTTCCCCGGAATCGGCCTCGCGGATGACGATCCTCGCCTGCGGGCCGAGGGAGATGCTCAGGGAGATCGCCGCCGCGGCGGCCGAACGGAGTGTCTCTGCGCAGGTGGCGCTGGAGAACCACATGGCGTGCGGCTTCGGGGTCTGCTGGGGATGCGTCGTGTCCCTGTGGGACGGCGACCGGACGGCCTACCGGCGCGTCTGCCGGGAAGGGCCGGTGTTCGACGCCCGGGAGGTCGTATGGTGACACCCGACCTTTCCGTCTCCCTCGGGGGACTTCGGGTGAAGAACCCCGTCATGAGCGCGTCGGGGACGTTTGGATACGGCGTCGAGTTCACCCCGTTCTACGACATATCCCGGCTGGGGGCGGTCGTCGTGAAGGGGCTGTCCCTCGCGCCCACCCCGGGCAACCCGCCCGGGCGAATCGTGGAGACGGCGGCGGGGATGCTCAACGCGATCGGTCTGCAGAACATCGGGGTGGAGCGGTTCGTCGGCGACGTGGTGCCGCGACTGGAAGACGCCGGCGCAACGTTCGTCGCGAACATCTACGGGAAGACATTGGAGGAATACGAGGCGGTCGCCCGTCGCCTGTCGGAAGTCCCCTCCCTCGGCGCGATCGAGGTGAACGCCTCCTGCCCCAACGTCAGGGAGGGGGGGATGGCGTTCGGGGCGACCACCGGGGGGATCGCGCAACTCACCGAACGGGTGCGCCGGTGCACCGGAAAAACTCTCTGGGTGAAGCTCAGCCCGAACGTCACGGACATCGCGAGCATCGCGAAAGCCGCCGAGGGGAGCGGGGCGGACGCGGTATCCCTGATCAACACGATCGTCGGGATGGCGGTCGATCACAGGACCCGGCGTCCGGAACTGTCGAACGTCACGGGAGGGCTTTCCGGCCCCGCGATCAAACCGGTTGCCCTGCGCATGGTGTGGGAGGCGGCGAAGGCCGTCCGGATCCCGGTAATCGGGGTCGGCGGCATCCAGAACGCGGCGGACGCGCTCGAGTTTCTCCTGGTGGGAGCGTCGGCGGTGCAGGTCGGGACCGCGAACTTCCGCAATCCCCGGGCGTGCGTCGATATCCTCGTGGGGATCGAGGCGTTCTTCCGGGAGCAGCGCATCGCCCGCCTCGAGGAGTACCGGGGGGGGCTGCAGAGGGAAAAAATCCCTTGAGGTTTCCTTGCGGGAAAGAGTATAATTTGCCTGCTTAAGGGTTTTCCGGGAAGTGGGCAGCAGCCCACTTTTTTTTTCGATGGACACAGGTTGAAAATCGACACGGAAAAAATCGCGGCTCTTGCCGACGGCGTAGCGCAGGACGAGCTGGTCGAGCTCATCGACGTTGAGATCGCGACGGAAGGCCCCCGCTCGCTCATCCGCATCTTCATCGACAGGGAAGGGGGGGTCCGGCTGCGCGACTGCGAGTCGTTCAGCCGGAAGCTCGGAGCCGTCCTCGATGTCGAGGACCCCGTCGCGGGCCCGTATTCCCTGGAGGTTTCCTCTCCGGGGGTGAACCGGAGGCTCAGCCAGCCGAAGCACTTTGCGGCATGCCGGGGGAAGCGGGTGCACGTCGTGCTGTCGGCCCCCGTCGAGGGGAGCAGGAACTTCCGGGGGGTCCTTCGGGAAAGCGACGCGGAAGGGATCGGTCTCGACAGGGACGGCAGGGTGTTTCGGCTGCCGTACCGGCTGATGCGCAAGGCGAACCTGGAGGTCACCCAGGAAGAACTATTCGGGAAGGGAACGAGGAGACGATGATTCTGGATATCGGACAGATTATCAGCCAGCTGGGGAAGGAAAAGGGGATCGACCGGAGCGTGATCATCGGCGCGATCAAGGACGCCCTCGAAAGCGCGGCGAAGAAGAAGTACGGGATGAACAAGCGGCTCGAGGCCATATACGACGAGGAGGCCGGGGGGTTCGAGGTCCTCGAGTTCAAGACCGTCGTGGACGGGGTGAAGGACCAGGAACTGGAGCTTTCGCTCGCGGAAGCCAGGGAACTGGACCCCGAGTCGCGCCTGGGCGACAGCATCGGGTTCCGGATGAGCACCAAGGATCTGGGGCGGATCGCCGCCCAGACCGCGCGCCAGATCATCATGCAGAAAGTCAAGGATGCCGAGCGGGAGGTGATTTACAACGAGTTCATTACCCGCAAAGGGGAGATCCTCAACGGCATCGTCCAGCGGTACGAGCGCGACACCATCATCGTCGACCTCGGGAGGACGGAGGCCGTGATGCCCCCGTCGGAGCAGATCCCGAGGGAACGCTACCGGCAGGGCGACCGGATCCGGGCCTATATCAAGGACGTGACCAAGACGACGAGAGGGCCGGAGATCCTGCTGTCCCGTTCCGACCCGCGGGTGATCCTGAAGCTCTTCGAGCAGGAGGTCCCCGAGGTCTACGAGGGCGTCGTCTCCATTCTGAGCGTGGCGAGGGAGCCGGGGTTCCGCACCAAGATCGCGGTGAAGTCGAAGGAACGGGACGTGGACCCCGTGGGGGCGTGCGTCGGGATGAAGGGGTCCCGGGTCCAGAGTGTCGTGCAGGAGCTTCGGGGAGAGAGAATCGACATCATCGCGTGGGACGAGGACCCCGCGAAGTTCGTGTGCAACGCCTTGCAGCCCGCGGAGATCATACGGGTACTCGTGAACGAGTCCGAAAAGACGATGGAGGTCATCGTCCCCGAGGAGCAGCTTCTCCTGGCCATCGGGAAGCGGGGACAGAACGTGAAACTCGCTTCCAAGCTCGTGGGGTGGCAGATCGAGGTCCGGGCGGAAGGCCAGGTCGAGGACGCGCTCAAGAGAGCCGAAGGACTGTTCGCACCCAAGAAGGTGGAGGCGGAGGCTCCGAAGGAGGAGGCCGGGGGGGAGGCGCCCCCGGTGGCGACTGACCCGCAAGCGGCGATTGCGGAGCGGGATGCTCCCGGGAGCACGGCCCGGGAATCGGAAACGCCCAAGGTCGATGAGGAGGGCGTGGACGTCCCTCCGGCAGGGGAACCCCCAGAGGAGAAGCCGGGGAATGGCTCCGGGTCGTAAGCGACACCGCCCGCAGCGGTCCTGCGTGCAATGCGGGGCGAAGAGGGACAAGGAAGGGTTTTTCCGGATCGCGGGGCGGCCCGGGCAAGGCTTTGAGCCGGATCCCGGGGGCAGAAGGCCCGGCCGGGGGATCTATCTCTGCCGGGAGGCGGGTTGCATCGGGGATTTCGCGCGGAGGGTCCGCACGCCGAAAGGAGCCCGGCGCTTTCGGATGGGCGCGTCCGCGGTGCTCCTGGCGGACCGCCTGGAAGCGTGGCGGGGCGGGCCTTGAGGAGCAGGCGCCATTTCGCGAAACCGCCCGGGGCGGTGGGTTGCCACCGCGGGAGGAGTGACGCATGATAGAGAAAAGCACAAAACGCAGGGGGAGTGGATGGAGAAGGTTCGTGTAAGGGAGCTTGCCAAGGAACTCGGGATGAAAAGCAGCAAGGAGATCCTGCTGTTCCTGGAGCGTATCGGGCAGAAGGGGAAATCCGCGTCGAGCAACATCGATGGCGATGTGGTCGAGAGGGTGCGGACCCACTTCCGCAAAGGCGCCCCGCCTCCGCCCCCCAGGGAAAAACCGCTGGAGGTGACCCGCGCGGACGGGTCGCTCGAGCGCAAGTCGAGCCGGGTGGTGCTGCGCAGGAGCGCCCCCGAACCGGAGAAGCCCGCCGAACCGCCCCCCCCCCCGCCGGAGGTCTTGGACCACAAGGCGGAGGCCGCGCCGCCGTCCCCCGATATGCCGCAAGAGACCCCCGCGGTTCCGGAGGCACTGCAGGCTCCGGCGGTGGTGGAGGAGAAGAAGGCGGAGCCGGAGATCCGGGTCGTGGAAGCCCCGCCCCCCTCGAAGGCCGAGGAGGAGCGCAAAGAGAAGGAAAAGAAGTGGAAGAAGGCGAAACCGCACGAGAAGAAAGTCCAGAAAGGGGTGCTGAAGAAGCACATCATCCAGGAGATCGTCGAGGAACCCGATGTCGCCCCCGTCGTCGAGCAGAAGCCTCCGGCCGAAGCCGAGGCGGTGGTGCGCCAGTTCCAGCCGGTCCGGGTCCAGAAGAGGAGAGGGAGACTCGCAAGGGAGAAGAAAGCTCCCTCAACCCTCCCGCCGAAGGCGAGCAAGCGCGTGTTCAAGATCGAGGAGGTCATCACCGTCGGGGATCTGGCCCACCGTATGGGGATCAAGGCGGGTGAAGTCATCAAGAAGCTGATCGAGATGGGGATGCCCACCACGGTGAACCAGCTCCTCGACGCCGACGCGGCGGGTCTTCTCGCCCAGGAGTACGGGTTCGAGGTGGAAAACGTCGCCCCCGAGATGGAAAGCCTCATCGACCAGGAAGCCGATCGGGAGGAGGACCTCGTTGCCCGGCCGCCCGTGGTAACGATCATGGGCCACGTCGACCACGGGAAGACATCGCTGTTGGACGCGATCCGGGCGAGCCACGTGATCGACCAGGAGGCGGGAGGGATCACCCAGCACATCGGCGCGTACGAGGTCGAGCATAACGGACGGTCCCTCGTCATGCTGGACACGCCCGGACATGAGGCGTTCACCTCCATGCGGGCGCGCGGGGCCCAGGTGACCGATATCGTGGTGCTGGTGGTGGCGGCCGAAGACGGCGTCATGCCGCAGACCGTGGAGGCGATCGATCACGCCAGGGCGGCGGACGTTCCGATCGTCGTGGCGGTGAACAAGATCGACAAGCCGGGCGCGCAGCCCGACCGGATCCGCCAGCAGCTCTCCGATTTCGGGCTGGTCCCCGAGGAATGGGGCGGCCAGGCGCTGTACGCGAACATCTCCGCGAAGAAGAAGATCGGCATCGACTCCCTGCTCGAACTTGTTCTCCTGCAGGCGGATATCCTCGAGCTCAAGGCGAATCCCCGCAAGCTCGCCCGGGGGACGGTGATCGAGTCCCGTATCGAGAAAGGGCGCGGCCCGATCGCCACGGTACTCGTCCAGGACGGCACCCTGAAGGTCGGGGACCCGGTCGTGACCGGGACCCATTACGGGCGCGTCCGCGCCTTGATCAACCACAAGGGGAAACGGTTGACGGAGGCTCTCCCGGGAACCCCGGTCGAGATCCAGGGCCTCAACGGGCTTCCCGCGGCGGGGCAGAAGTTCGCCGTCATGAGGGACGAGCGGACCGCCCGCCAGATCGCGATGCACCGCCTCGAGAAGGAGCGGGAGAAAGTCGTCGCACGGCCAAGGTTCAGTCTCGAGGAGCTCCATCGCCGGATCGAGGAAGGCGGGTTGAAGGAACTGAACATCGTCCTGAAGACGGACGTGCAAGGCTCGTTGGAGGCGCTCCAGTTTTCGCTGAACAAGCTCTCCGGCGAGAAGGTCAAGGTGAACATCATCCACGCGGGGGCGGGCGGCATCTCCGAATCGGACGTGATGCTCGCCTCGGCCTCCACGGCGGTCATCATCGGGTTCAACGTGCGTCCGGAGCCAAAGGGTGCGGACCTCGCCGAGCGGGAGCGGGTCGACGTTCGCCTCTACTCGGTCATCTACGACGTGGTGGAGGATATCCGGAAGGCGATGGAAGGGATGCTCGAGCCCTCCTACCGGGAGATGTCCGTGGGGCGAGCGGAGGTACGGAACACGTTCCACATCTCCCGGCTTGGCACCGTGGCCGGGTGCTTCGTCCTCTCCGGCAAGATCACCAGGAACGCGCTGGTCAGGCTGCTGCGCGACAACGTGGTCGTCCACGAAGGGAAACTCGCCTCGCTGAAGCGGTTCAAGGACGACGTCCGCGAAGTGGTGGAAGGGTACGAGTGCGGGCTCGGGCTGGAAAACTTCAACGACATCAAGATCGGCGACCAGATCGAGGCGTTCGTGATGGAGAAGGTCGTCGGGACCCTTGCGTAGACGGTTGCGGTGGGACGAAGCGGCGGGGGAATGCTGGTCGCGGTGCTGGTGGCTGATCTTCTGTTCCCCGGGTCCGATTCCCTCAAGGACAAGCGAAGACGGTTGAGCGGCCTGACGGGCCGGATCCGGGCGGGGTTCCCGGTGTCCGTCGCCGAGGTCGGGTTCCAGGACCTGTGGCAGCGGGGAAGAATCGGTGTCGCCCTCGTCTCGACGGACTCCCGCCTGGCACAGTCGATCCTGGATCGGATCACGGACATGGTCGGACGGGACGGAGAAATCGAGATGACCGGGCACCGGATCGAGATCCTCCGGATGGAGGACGGGGAAGCATGAAAGGACGCGGAGATCGTCCGACGCGCGTGGGGGAGAGGATCCGGGAGGAGGTCTCCCTGATCCTCCAGAACCGGGTGAAGGATCCCGGACTGGGGGGGGTAACCGTCACCGACGTCACCATGACCGTCGACCTGAAGATCGCCCGGGTCCACTACTCCGTTCTCGGGGGGGACGAGGAGCGCATCGCGGCCCGGGACGCCCTCGGACGTTCCCGGGGGTACATCCGGAGAGAGCTCGGCAGGGTCTTGCAGATGCGGTACTCCCCCGACGTTACCTTCCATTACGACACCGCCTTCGAGAGAGGCGCAAGGATCGACCGCCTGCTGCGGGAGGCGACGGAGGGCCCCCCCCGTGAGGAATGACCTGGATGCGATCTGCCGCCTTTTCCGCGAGAAGGAGCGGTTCCTGATCGCCTGCCACGAGAACCCGGAGGGGGACGCCATCGGGTCCGAGCTGGCGCTGGCCCTCGCCCTCCGGAAGATCGGCAAGACGGCGACGGTGTTGAACTCGGATCCCGTCCCCGGGAACCTGCTCTTCCTCCCTGGTGCCGACACGGTGGTTTTCGACGCGGACGGTTCTTCCCACGAGGTGGCCGTCGTCGTCGACTGCGGGTCGCCTGAGCGGACCGGGCGGGCCCAGGCCGAGCTGCGGAAGTGCCCGATCATGGTGGACATCGACCATCATCCCACCAACCACGCGCAGGGGGATTACTGCCTGATCGACCCCGGGGTCGCCGCTACCGGCATCCTGGTGCACCGCATCCTCACGGCCATGGGGGTACCGATCGACCACGACATCGCGGTGAACATCTACGTGGCGGTGTTGACGGACACCGGGTCCTTCCGCTATTCCAACTCCTCTCCGGAAGCCTTTTCCGTCGCCGGCGACATGGTGCGGATCGGGGTCGACCCCTGGGAGGTGGCGGAACGGGTCTACGAGACCCAGAGCGCGGAGAGACTCCGGCTGCTCGGGAGGGTCCTGGGATCCCTGGAACTCGCGGCGGGCGGCCGGGTGGCCGCGATCACGACGAGAAAGAAGGACCTCCGCGATTTCCTTGCCACGAAGGACCATCTCGAGGGGTTCATCAACTACCCCCGATCCATCTTCGGTGTCGAGGTCGCAGCGGCGTTCCGCGAGGAGGACGCCGGGGAGTACCGCGTGAGCCTGCGCTCCAAAGGGAAGGTGGACGTGTCCGCCATCGCTTCCGCGCTTGGCGGGGGAGGCCACCGCAACGCCGCGGGCTGCACCGTCCGGGGATCCCTGGACGAGGTAAAGCGCAAGGTCTTCCGTTTGCTGGGGGATGCTCTTCCGTGAAGCCGGTCGACGGCGTGATCGTCCTGGACAAGCCGTCCGGAATCACCTCCTTCCGTGCCGTGGAGCGGGTGGGCCGCGTGTTCCGGGGGAAAAAATGCGGTCACGCGGGGACCCTCGACCCGATCGCCACCGGAGTGCTGCCCGTCTGCGTGGGCCGGGCCACCAAGATCGCCGGGTACCTGGCGTCCCAGGAGAAGGAGTACGACGTCACTTTCCGGTTCGGGATCGAAACGGACACCGGCGACTCCGCGGGATTGCAGATCGGCGCCACCCCGGGGAAATACGCGCAGGAAGACGCCGTACGGACCGCGGTCAACGGGCTTGTCGGGGAGTGGGAGCAGGTTCCCCCCGCCTATTCGGCGATCAAGGTGGCCGGGACCCGCGCCTACGCCCTCGCGCGGCAAGGCAAGAAGGTGGAGCTCCCGGGGAGGAAGGTGAACGTGTACGAGGCCAGGGTACTCTCGTCGTCTCCGGAAGGTTTCCGGGCCTTCCTGCGCTCTTCGAAAGGGTTTTACGTCCGCTCGCTCTCCCGGGACCTGGGGAACGCCCTGGGGGTTTCGATGCACGTCTCGGGGCTGCGACGCCTGAGATGCGGCCCTTTCCGGATCGAGGACTCGATCACGCTTGCGGATCTTGTCGCTGCGGGAAAGCGTGGAGAGGCGGAGGACGCCTTGGTGCCGATCGAGCGCGCCCTTGCCGGCTTCCCGCGGCGGGAGATCCCGGCCGAGGCCGCGGCTGCCGTGCGGCAGGGCCGGTCGCCCGCCCCGTGGCTCGAGGGGAGACCGGGCGGTAAGGAGGAGGGAGTCGTGCTTCTCACCTCCGGGGAGGAAGGTCCCGTCGCGCTGGTCACGCGGTCGGCCTCCGGAGGGTGGAAGATTCTGCGGGGCATATGAATTTACTTCCCTCCGGGGATGTGGTATAAACGGGGAAAATCTCCGGCATTTCCATTGTTCGTGATCATGAGAGAAGGAAAAGGAAGGGGAGAAATGAGCGTAGTGACGGAGAAGAAGAAGGACGTCATCGGCAAGTTCCGGCTGCACGAGTCGGACACCGGATCGCCCGAAGTACAGATCGCGCTCCTCACGGAGCGGATCAACATGATCACGGATCATCTGAAGACCCACTCCAAGGATTTCAACTCCCGGCGTGGATTGTTGAAACTGGTCGGGCAGAGGCGGCGCCTGCTCGACTACCTGAAGTCGAAGGAGTCGCTCCGGTACAAAGCCGTTGTGGAAGCGCTCGGCCTGCGCAAGTAGTCGTAAGGAATCCTATCCAACACACCAGAATCCGCCCCATCGGGGGCAGCCAGGAAGGGAATAACGACAAGTGGGAAACGTGTACGAAACGGATATCTCGGGAAGGAAATTATCAATAGAAACCGGTGAGTTGGCCAGGCAGGCGGGCGGGGCGTGTGTGGTGCGGTACGGAGACTCCGTGGTCCTGGTGACCGCATGCGCTTCCGAAACCCCGCGCCCGGGCATCGACTTCCTTCCTCTCGTGGTCGATTATGTGGAGAAGACCTTCGCCGTCGGTAAGATCCCGGGCGGTTTCTTCAAGAGGGAGGGAAGGCTGTCCGAGTTCGAGATCCTCACCTCGAGGATGATCGACCGGCCGATCCGGCCCCTCTTCCCGAAAGGCTTCTACAACGAGATCCAGGTCATCGCCACGGTCCTCTCGGCAGACAAGGAGAACGACACCGCGGTGCTCGCCATGATCGGGGCCTCCGCGGCCCTCTCCCTCTCCGGGATCCCCTTCGAAGGCCCGATCGCGGGGGCCCGGGTCGGCAGGATCGACGGAGAGCTGGTCATCAACCCGCGGATCCCCGACCTGGCGCGGAGCGACCTCAACATCTTCGTCGCCGGCAGCCGGGACGCGATCCTGATGGTGGAGGGCGAGGCCAACGAGGTTCCCGAGGAGGAGGTCCTCGACGCGATCCTCTTCGCGCACCGGTCCCTGGAACCCGTTCTCGCGCTCCAGGAGAAGATGGCCGGCAGGTGGAGCAAGCCGAGGATCGCCTTCGAGAAGAAGGTGCCCGGCGAGGAGGATCTTCGCAGGATCTCGGAAGTGGCGGAGAGCGATTTGCGCGCCGCCTACAAAATCCTGGCCAAGCAGGACCGGCGCAAGAGGATCGAGGAGATCGCCGAGGCGGTCCGCAACGCATTCCCCGAGGAGGAGCGCCTGGAGAAGGCGTCGCTCATCGCGGGCGCCTTCAAGGAGCTGGAGAAGAAGATCGTCCGGGGGAAGATCCTTTCCGAGAAGCGCCGGATCGACGGCCGCGGACTTACGGATATCCGGGCCATCACCTGCCAGGTCCGGGTGCTCCCGCGCACCCACGGTTCGGCCATCTTCACCCGCGGCGAGACCCAGGTTCTCGTCACCTCCACGCTCGGAACCTCCCAGGACGAGCAGCGGATCGATTCCCTTCTGGGCGATTCCACCAAGACCTTCATGCTCCACTACAATTTCCCCCCCTTCAGCGTCGGGGAGGTGAAGATGCTGCGCGCCCCGGCCCGACGCGAAGTCGGCCACGGGGCGCTCGCCGAGCGGGCGGTGTCCAAGGTCCTCCCCGACGAACTCGAGTTTCCCTACACCATCCGCATCGTGTCCGAGGTCCTCGAGTCCAACGGCTCCTCGTCGATGGCCACCGTGTGCGGCGCCTCCCTGTCGCTCATGGACGCAGGGATCCCCACGAAGGGGAACGTCTCCGGCATCGCCATGGGGCTCATCAAGGAGGGGGACCGGGTCGCCGTCCTGTCTGACATCTTAGGCGACGAGGACCACCTCGGGGACATGGACTTCAAGGTGGCCGGGACCGCCAAGGGGGTCACGGCGATCCAGATGGACATCAAGATCGGGGGCGTGAGCCGGGAGATCCTGCTGTCGGCTCTCCGGCAGGCCCGCGAGGGTCGCCTTGCCATCCTCGACAAGATGAACGCCGTCATCGACAAGCCGCGTTCCGAGCTCTCGCCGTACGCACCGCGCATCTACGTGATGAATGTGAAGCCCGACAAGATCCGCGAAATCATCGGCCCGGGAGGGAAGGTGATCCGCGGCATCCAGGAGCAGACCGGCGTCAAGATCGACATCGAGGACGACGGGACCGTGAAAATCGCCGCGGTGGACGCGGAGTCCGCGAGGGCGGCCATCTCCATCATCGAGGGGATCGTGCAGGAGGCGGAAGTCGGCAAAGTCTACACGGGGAGGGTGCGGCGGATCATGGAGTTCGGCGCCTTCGTGGAACTCTTCCCCGGAACCGACGGGCTCCTCCACATTTCCCAGATCAGCAAAAACCGGGTCCGGGCCGTTTCCGACATCTACAGGGAGGGCGACGAGGTCATGGTCCGGGTTCTCGAGATCGACCGGGACGGAAAGATCCGCCTCTCGCACAAGGAGTTCGAGAAGGAAGGAGAAAACCCCGTCACGGAGGGCGAGGGCCCGGCCGCCGGGGAGGACAGGGCGGTCCGCCCGGAGAAGAGGGCCCGCGAAGGGGAACGCGGGGACCGCGACCGGGACCGCGGAAGCGGGAGGCGGGGGAGGCGTTAGGTGCCAGCGGCGGGCGCGATGTCATGACGGTCGCAAAGACAGTCCTCGGCAACGGCGTCACCATCCTCAGCGAGAACGTTCCCTATCTTCGCTCCGCCACCGTGGGGGTCTGGGTCTCCGTCGGCTCCCGCGCCGAGTCCCCCCCCGAGAACGGGATCAGCCACTTCATCGAGCACATGCTGTTCAAGGGGACGGCGCGCAGGCAAGCCATCGACATTTCCCGGGAGATCGAATCGGTCGGCGGGACCATGAACGCCTGTACCGACCGGGAGTTCCTCTTTTTTTTCGGAAAGGTCCTGACGAAGGATTTCCCCCTGGTCGCCGACCTCCTTTCGGATATCTACCTTTACTCCCTGTTCGACGGCCAGGAGCTCGACCGCGAGAAAGGGGTCGTCCTCCAGGAGATTCTCATGGTCGAGGACAGCCCCGAGGACCTGCTCCACGACTTCTTCCACGAATCGTACTGGGGGGGGCATCCGCTGGGGCTCCCGATCCAGGGGACGTCCGGCAACGTCGCCGCGTTCACCCGGGAGCGCGTCACGGAGTATTTCCGCGACCGGTTCTGGCGGCGCGGGGTGATCGTTTCCGTGGTCGGGAACGTGCCGCACGAACGGGTGGTGGACGAGTTCGAGAGGGTGATGGGCCTGCTGCGCCTCGGGGAACGCCATGTTCCCGATCCCCCGCCGGTCCCGCGGCACGCGGTGTTCCTCAAGGGGAGGCCGATCGAACAGATCCACCTGTGCCTGGGCGCCCCCGCGGTGTCCCGGGCGAGCGAGTGGAAATACGCGGCCCACGTCCTCAACGCCATTCTCGGGGGGAGCATGAGCAGCCGGCTCTTCCAGGAGATCCGCGAGAAGCGCGGCCTCGCCTACTCCGTGTTCTCCTCCCTCTCCTCCTACGCCGACACGGGGATCCTGAAGATCTGCGCGGGCACGACCCCGGACAAGGCCGGGGACGTGCTGGGGGTGACCGGGGAGGTCCTCGCGGACCTCGCGGCGGGCCGGATCGGCGAGGAGGAGGTCATCCTGGCCAAGGAACTGATCAAGGGGAACATGCTCCTGAGCATGGAAAGCGCCGAGTTCCGCATGACCCGGCTGGCGGTGAACGAGATGTTCCTCGGCCGCCTCGAGGAACCCGAGGAGGAGATCCGCCAGGTGGACGAGGTGACGCCGGAAAGGGTAAAAGCCCTCGCGGCCACCTTGTTTCGCCGTGAGTGCTTCTCCCTGGCCGCCGTGGGCGACGTGGCGGCCGCGGCCGCGCTTTCCTTCTGACGGATGGAGACCATTCATTCGATCCCCGTCCGTTTCGTCCGCGAGGGCAGCCGGAATCTTCTCCCCGCCTACCAGACGGCGGGCGCCTCGGGGATGGATCTTCGTGCCGATATCGAGGGGGAGGTCACCATTTCCCCCCAGGGCAGGGCGCTCATCCCGACGGGGATTTCGGTGGAGATCCCTTCCGGGATGGAGGGACAGGTGCGGCCCCGGAGCGGCCTGGCGATCCGCAACGGCGTCACCTGCCTGAATTCGCCCGGGACCATCGACTCCGATTACCGCGGCGAGATTTGCGTGATCCTCGTCAATCTCGGCGCCGAGCCCTTTTCCGTCCGGCGCGGCGACCGGATCGCGCAGCTTGTCTTCTCCTCCGTCGCCAAGGGGGCGTGGCGTGAGGTGGACGGCCTCGACCCGACTCCGAGGGGCGAGAGAGGGTTCGGGCATACCGGGTAGGGGAGGGGCGCCGTGATCGAGAGATACACAAGGCCCGAGATGGCGAAAATCTGGGAGCCCGGGAACCGCTTCCGGATCTGGCTCGACATCGAGATTCTCGCGATGGAGGCGATGGCCCGGAAGGGCTGGGTTCCCGCCGACGCGCTCGCGCGGGTCCGCAAGAACGCGAAGTTCGACATCCCCCGGATCGACGAGATCGAGAAGCGGGTCAAGCACGACGTCATCGCCTTTCTCACCTCGGTCGCCGAGCACATCGGGGAAGACTCGCGGTTCCTCCACGTAGGGATGACCAGCTCCGACGTTCTCGACACGTCCCTTGCCGTGCAGATGCGCCAGGCCCTCACCCTCCTCATCCGGGAGGCCCGAAAGGTCTTCGAGGTCCTGAAACAACGGGCCTTCGAGCACAAGGACACGGTGATGATCGGCCGCACCCACGGCATCCACGCCGAGCCGGTGACGTTCGGGCTCAAGATGGCCCTGTGGGCCGACGAGATGCGCCGGAACATCGCCCGGCTCAGGCGCTCCCGGGAGGTGATCTCGGTAGGGAAGCTTTCCGGGGCGGTCGGCACGTTCGCCACCATCGACCCGTTGGTGGAGGAGCACGTCTGCCGGAAGTTGTCCTTGCGGCCCGCGCCCGTCTCGACCCAGATCGTCCAGCGGGACCGTCACGCCGAGGTGTTCGCCACCCTCGCCGTCGTCGGATCCTCCCTCGAGAAGTTCGCCACCGAGATCCGGCACCTGCAGAGGACCGAGGTTCTCGAGGCCGAGGAGCACTTCTCGGCAGGGCAGAAAGGGTCCTCGTCGATGCCCCACAAACGCAACCCGGTCCTGTCCGAGAATTTGTGCGGGCTCGCGCGACTCCTCCGGGGGTACGCGGTCACCGCTTTTGAGAACGTGGCTCTATGGCACGAACGCGACATCAGCCACTCCTCGGCAGAGAGAGTGATCGCGCCGGATGCCACCATCGTGCTCGATTTCGCTCTTGCGCGTTTCCGGGGGATGATCGAGACGCTGGTCGTCTACCCGGAACGGATGAAAAAAAACATCGCGAGGACGCATGGCCTCCTGTTCTCCCAACGGGTCATGCTGGCGCTAGCCGCCCGGGGCCTGACGCGCGAGCGGGCGTACGAGATCGTCCAGAAGTCGGCCATGGAGGCCTGGCGGAAGGAGAAGGACCTGGCCGGCCTTCTGTGGAAGGACCCCGAGGTCCGGTCACGGCTGAGACGCGAGGAGTTCCGGGAACTGTTCGACATGAAGCATTACCTGAGGAACATCGACGCCATATTCGACCGCGTGTTCTGAATGAGGGCCTGCAAGACGCCGGTTTTCATTCGGCGGTAACGGGAAGGCAGGCGGATCGGGAAAAACGTCCTTCCGGCCGCCGTCGGGGAGTTCCGTATTACAATGAAAGAGCAAGGCGTTGCCGGTGGGGAGTATGTCGAGGTTTTTTAGGGCGGCCCGGGTCGTCGCCGGGGAAATCGCCAGGGCCTGGTCGGACGGCCCGGGAAACGCTCCGGGCTTCTAAGGAAGGGTGACACGGACGTGTTTCCGGAAATGCACGAAGAGTGCGGGATATTCGGGGTGTACGGCCACGCGGAGTCCGCGAACCTCACCTATCTCGGGCTTTACGCGCTCCAGCACCGGGGGCAGGAAAGTGCGGGGATCGCCTCCTCGGATGGGGAGGTCATCACCTTCCACAAGGAGATGGGGCTGGTCGCCGACATCTTTTCCGAGGACATCCTCGCGAGGCTGACCGGCAACATCGCCATCGGGCACGTGCGCTACTCCACGACCGGCACGTCCGAGTTGAAAAACGCGCAACCCTTCGTCGTCGATTTCGAGAGCGGCTCCATCGCCATCGCGCACAACGGAAACCTGGTCAACGCCCACAGGCTCAAGACCGACCTCGAGGTCGAGGGGTCGATTTTCCAGTCGACCATGGACACGGAAGTGATCGTCCACCTGATCGCCCGGTCGCGGGAAGGCCGGATCGAGGACCGGATCGTGGACGCCCTCTCCCGCGTCCGGGGTGCGTATTCGCTCGTCTTTCTGACCCGGGACAAGCTCATCGGGGTGCGGGATCCGCACGGGATCCGGCCCCTCGTGTTCGGGAAGATCAAGGGGGGGTACGTCCTCTGCTCGGAGACGTGCGCCCTGGACCTCATCGAGGGCGAGGTTCTCCGGGAGGTGGAGCCGGGCGAGATGATCGTGGTCGACGAGCGCGGCGCCCGGTCGTCCCGCCCGTTCTTCCCCGCACCGCCCCGGTTCTGCATCTTCGAGCACGTCTACTTCGCCCGACCCGACTCGATCCTCGGCGGCGCCTCGGTCTACCAGGTCCGCAAGCGCCTCGGGCGCCAGCTCGCGAAGGAGTGCCCGGCGGAGGCGGACATCGTCATTCCCGTCCCCGACTCGGGCGTGCCTGCGGCGCTCGGATACTCGGAGACATCGGGCATTCCCTTCGAGATGGGCCTGATCCGGAACCACTACGTGGGGAGGACCTTCATCGAGCCGCAGCAATCGATCCGGCACTTCGGCGTGAAGATCAAGCTGAACGCGGTCCGGGACGTGGTGGGCGGAAAGCGCGTCATCGTGGTCGACGACTCGATCGTCCGCGGGACCACGGGGCGCAAGATCATCAGGATGATCCGGGACGCCGGGGGGAAGGAGGTCCACGTGCGGGTCAGTTCCCCGCCCACGACCCACCCGTGCTTCTACGGGATCGACACGCCCCTGCGGCGAGACCTCATCGGGGCGACCCACACCCTCGAGGAGATCAACCGGTACCTCACCTCCGACAGTCTGGGGTACCTGAGCACGGAGGGTCTCCACGCCTGCGTCCCCAACGGAGGGAAGGGGTACTGCGACGCCTGCTTCACGGGTGACTACATGGTGCCCCTCGATGTCCGGGAGACCGAGGAGCAACTCCCGCTGTTCCGCGGATCCGTCAGGATCTGACGCATAGACGGATCGAATTCCGACCGGAGGGCAAAAGACGCATGGCCGGCGACCGGGAGCGTTTCCTTGCGATTCTGAAAGAGAAGAGCTACGAGAAGAAGAAGGTGATCCTCTCCTCGGGGCGCGAGTCCGATTTCTACATCGACTGCAAGCAGGCGACGCTTGACGCCGAGGGAGCCGTTCTGACCGGGAGGATCCTCTGCGAGATGCTGGAAAAGGACGGGATGCCCGAGGCGGTGGGGGGGATCACGCTGGGGGCGGACCCGATCGTGACCGCCGTCTCCCTGACCAGCGCCCTCCGGGGAAACCCGATTCCCGCCTTCATCATCCGGAAGGAGCCCAAGAAGCACGGAACCTCCCAGTGGGTCGAAGGGATGAAAAATCTGCGCCCGGGCATGCGGGTCGCCATCGTGGAGGACGTGGTCACCACCGGGGCGTCCACTCTCCGGGCGATCGAACGGGCCGAGGGGGTCGGCCTGGTGGTCTCCCGGGTGCTCTGCATCGTCGACCGGAACGAGGGCGGATCGGAGTTCCTGTCGGGAAGGGGATACCGTCTCGAGCCGATGTTCCGGAAGGAGGACGTGGAAAATGCGTGAGGGCCGGGTTCTCCGGACGGGTTGCCTCCTCGCGGCGGCGATCGCGGCCGTCGGCTTCCTGTCCGCCGGCTGCGGGACCCGCGTGATGTCGATCTACGAGAAGGTGCTGGGCTCGAAGCGGTACGCGCGCACCACCGAGGCGTTCACGCGCACCAAGGAAGTCCACGACGGCCTGGATACCCGGTTCATTCTCTCCTCCACGTGGCTTTCCCCCGAGTGGCTCCGGGCGTTTTCGGAGGAGTACGCGAACATCTACTACCTCGACGCCGGGCGGAAGGAGCAGATGATCGACCGGTGGAGAGGGGAGTCCGAACGGTACGAGCGGTTCTTCGTCGCCCTCTTCACCCCCGACGACCGTACGAACGACCTCGACAAGGAGGGGACCCTGTGGACCCTCCACCTCGTGCGGGCGGACGAGATGGATTTCGAGCCGGTCTACGTGAGGAAGACCCCCTTGCGCCCCGAGGAGGTGTCGCGGTTCTTCCCCTACTCGGGCACCTGGTACCGGGCCTACGAGGTGGCGTTCCCGAAAGACGCCGGGGAGAAGGTGGAGGCGAACGCCGGCGCCCCCCGCTTCAAGATGGTCCTCTCCGGGGTCCAGGGGCGAGCCGTGTTGTTCTGGAACTAGTGTCGCGTCTCGAAAACACATTGACAACGAGTCCGTCTCCGCGCACGGGCTCGCGGGTGGCTTCCTCTCCGCTACGCTCGCGACCTTGCGCCCGCTCGCTGCCGGTTCCGCTCACCGGGGACATTCCGGGGACATTCCTATCTCAGGTCGCACGTTGAGGAGTGTCCCCGCCCACCAGGATGCGGGAGAGGAGTGTCCCCGCCCATTCGCTCCACAGGCCGCTGCGAGGAACCCCCCGCAGCGCCCTGTGCGCGGAATGGCCGCCTGTCCCGGGCTATCCCGGCGGCGGATCGGTGCGTCAAGCTATTTACGAGACGGTGCACTAGAACCAGGTGCGCCGGATGATGGTGTCCCTTCTCCCGTGCTCCTCGTCGACGTACGGGTAGTCGATCGTGGAGTGCAGCCCCCGGCTTTCCTTCCGCTGCATGGCGCAGCGGACGATCAGTTCCGCGACGGTGCTGATGTTGCGCAGCTCCAGCAGGTCCCCCGTCACCTTGAAGTTCCAGTAGTACTCCGAGATCTCCTTTTTCAGAAGCTCGATCCGGTCGAGCGCCCTCTCGAGCCTCTTGTTCGAGCGGACGATGCCCACGTAGTTCCACATCAGGCGGCGGATCTCGTCCCAGTTGTGGGAGACCACGACCGCCTCGTCCGAATCCTGCGCGTTCCCCGGATCCCATCCGGGCACGTGGATCTTGAGGCGCGGTTTCCCCGCGTACGCATGCGCGGCCCGGGCGACCGCCCGGTCGGAGAAGACCAGGGCCTCCAGGAGGGAGTTGGAGGCGAGGCGGTTGGCGCCGTGAAGCCCGGTGCTGGCGCACTCGCCGATGGCGAACAGCCCCCGGATGTCGGTCTCTCCGTTCCCGTCGGTCCGGATCCCCCCGCACTGGTAGTGCGCCGCGGGGACGACCGGGAGCGGCTCCTTCGTCATGTCGATCCCGAAGTCCAGGCACGTCTTGTAGATGTTCGGGAACCGCTTCCGGAGGAAGGCGGCCCCCTTGTGCGTGATGTCCAGATAGACGCAGTCTTCCCCCGTGCGTTTCAGTTCCGCGTCGATGGCGCGGGCGACAATGTCCCGGGGAGCGAGTTCCGTCATCGGATGCACCCCTTTCATGAACCGTTTGCCCGCCCGGTTGAGCAGTTTCGCCCCCTCGCCGCGGACCGCTTCCGAAACGAGGAAGGACTTGGCGTGAGGATGATAGAGGCAGGTGGGGTGGAACTGGACGAATTCCATGTTGGCGATCGTCGCACCGGCCCGGTAGGCGATGGCGATGCCGTCCCCCGTGGCGATGTCGGGGTTGCTCGTGTAGAGATAGACTTTCCCGGCTCCCCCCGTGGAGAGGATGGTGGCGTCCGCGAGGAAGGTGTGGATCGCCCCCGTCTTGGTGTCGAGAACGTACGCGCCGATCGCCTCGTCCTCCTTCCGCCGGTCGAACGACTCCAGCTTGCGGCGGGTGATGAGGTTGACGGCGGTGTGGTTCTCGTAGATCCGGATACGGCGGTCGGCCCGGGCGCGGGAAAGGAGGGCGCGCTCCACCTCGCGGCCGGTCAGGTCCTTGGCGTGGAAGATCCGTCGCTTCGAGTGTCCCCCCTCGCGTCCGAGGTCATACTCCTGACCCCCGTCCCGGCGGGTGAACCGGACCCCCCACTCGATCAGTTCCCGGATCTTCGAGGGGGCGTCCCGTACGACCATGTCCACGACTTCGGCGTGGCAGAGGCCTGCCCCCGCCCGGTGGGTGTCCTCGATATGGGATTCGAACGAGTCCTCGCCGCTCCATACCGTGGCGATCCCCCCCTGGGCGTAGTTCGTGCTGGATTCGGAGGCCGCCCTTTTCGTGATGATCGTTACCGATCCCTTCCGGGCCGCACGGAGGGCGAAACTCAACCCCGCGATGCCGCTTCCGATGACCAGATAGTGGGAATGCCGGTCCATGTATTTCCTCCCGCGGGGTCCCCATGCCGATTGACAAGGGGAAGCGCGATCTACTAAAATACGAAATAACGATGTATTTACGCATATTTTTAATCATATCCGCCTTCCTTTGTCCAACGGTTATTCGGGCGGACATCTACCGGTACGTGGACCGGGACGGGGTCGTCCACTTCACCAACACCCCGGGTGACGCCGGGGGAGAACTCTACCTCCGGGAGGCCCCGAAAGGTTCTCCCCGGGGGACCTTTTCGGGAAAACAGGAAGCCTGGATGATGGAATACGCCGATCGGTATTCCCGGGCGCACAACCTGTCCCCCGCGCTCGTCAAGGCGATCATCAAGGCGGAATCGAACGGGAAGCGCCTCGCCGTCTCTCCCAAGGGGGCGCAGGGGATGATGCAGCTCATGCCGTTCACCGCGAGGCAGATGAACGTCTCCGACCCCTTCGACCCGGTCGAGAACATCGAGGGGGGAGTGAAGTACCTCAAGGAATTGCTCGGCACCTTCGGGGGGAACCTCCTCCACGCCGTGGCCGCCTACAACGCCGGCCCCGAGGCGGTGAAGAAGTACGGCGGCATCCCCCCGTACGAGGAAACCCGTCTTTACGTCAAAAGGGTGATGACCTACTACCGGCAATACCGTTCCGGCGAATGACCGGGAACGGCCGGCTCAACCCGGCCAACCTCCTCACCCTTTTCCGCATCCTCACCGTGCCGGTCGTCGTTCTGCTGCTGTACACGCCGGGGACGCGCGACATATCCTTCTTCCGGTCGGTGGCGGCGACGATCCTCTTCACCGTGTCGTCCTTCACCGACCTGTTCGACGGATATATCGCGAGGCGCTACGGGATGGTTACCTCGCTCGGGAAACTCCTCGACCCGCTGGCGGACAAGCTCCTCGTCTGCGCGTCGATGGTGATGCTGATCCCCTCGGGCAGGGTGCCGGCCTGGATGGTGGCCATCATCGTCGGTCGCGAAATCGGCGTCACGGCGCTCCGGGGCGCCGCCTCCACCGAGGGACTCGTCATCGCGGCCTCCCCCCTGGGAAAGGCGAAGACGATCCTGTTATCCATCGGGGTCGGGGCGCTCATCCTCAACTATCCGGTGATGGGGATCGACATCCACCTTCTGGGGATGCTTTTCCTGGCGGCCGGGCTGGTTCTCACGGCATGGTCGGGGTTGGACTATTTCTTACGGTTCGTCGGAGAAATATTCAAAAAGTAATCGGCCCCGCGGCCAGGGGGCCATCTCCTGAATTCGTTCTTATCGGGTATTTTGTCGAGGGGGAGTGTCTCCCGCCAGTTGACAACCCTCAATCGATTTGCCTACAATCGAGGTCCCGATGCGGGCGTAACTCAGTGGTAGAGTGCAACCTTGCCAAGGTTGAAGTCGCGGGTTCAAATCCCGTCGCCCGCTCCATCGACGAAAAAAAACCCCGGAGACGAAAGCGCTTCCGGGGTTTTTTTTCGCCCGCACGAAAGCGGCGCCCCAGGACCGGAGGCCCCTGGCACGCCGGCCTCCAGAGATCCATTCCTTCAGATCCCGGCATTCGAGGGCCGCTGCATCCCCGCCGGCTTCGTTGCCCGCCCTCACCGTACCGCGGCGGGTACGCCTCGGCCGGGCGCCTCGCCGGACGGGGCGCATCGACCCTCTCGGTGCACGGCCTCTTCAGGAACGGACCTCTGGACGCCGGGGGGCTCCGTTATCAAACGCTCGCGACCTGCGCCCGCTCGCTGCCGTTCCGCTCGACGCAATTTCCTCCTCGCTCCACAGGCCGCTCCGCGGAACCCCCCGCATCGCCCCGGGTCCACGTCACCGGGGACATTCCTGATTCATCTCCGGGATGCGGGAGAGGAGTGTCCCCGCCCAGTCCGCGGACAACGTCGATGTGTGTCGTTTCGTGGGTGCCGACAAGCGGAGCAAGCCGAAGGAGTGGGGGCGCAGTGAGGTTAAGCGCAGCCGTGCAGGTTCACCGCACGGCGAGCCACGAACGGAGCCCCCCTCCGAGGCTGCGGAGCGAGGTCCAGCCCCCCTTGGACCGAGCGCTCGACCGCGGAGGGCGCCTTGCCGGGGCTGCCGCTTCCTCTTACCCGATCTTCCGGGCGAGGTCGTCGGCGAACATGGGGTACGACTTTTTCAGCGCGGGGATCTGGGCGCGGAGCAGCGCGACATCGGCCGGGGAAGGGGAGGGCGTGTCCGGCGCCGTCTCCGGGGAGAGGGGGAACCCTGTCTCCTTCTGCGCTTCCCCGTACGTCACTCCGGGGTGGAGGGACGCGAGACGCCACTTCGCCGCGGCGCCGTCGTACTCCATCGTGCAGAGGGGGGTGATGAGCTTCGTGGGGCCTCCCCGCCGCCACGGGTACCGGGGGGTGTTCGCCGCGGAGGTTATGAAGTCGCATTTTTCCACGAACACGCGGGGGGAGTGGGCAAGCGTCACCAGAACGACCCGGCGCGTCATGTAGTAGAGCATCGCCGACCCCGCCCCCCCCGGCAGCCGGACCCGGGGAGCCCCGTACTCCCCGATGCAGGTCAGGTTGATGTTCCCCTCCCGGTCGATCTGCGCGCCCGAGAGGAAGAACAGGTCGAGCTTTCCCCGCTGCGCGAGATCGAACAGCTCCCGGGAGCCGTCGGTGACGGGGGTTTCCTCCGATCCGAAGATAAGGAATTTCCCGTGGCTGGCGTGGCGGGCCCTCGCGTGGAGCACCCCCAGGAGGGGAACGGGGGAGAGTGTGCCCACGGCCGTCCGCTCGAAATCACGGACCTCCCGGGAGATCTGGAAGGCCAGGAATTCCTCCGGGGTGACGCTGTCGAGAACGAGGGGCACGGCGCTTCAGACCGCCTTCCCGCAGGCAAGCTCGCGGTACTCCTCCTCGGTTTTCCCGAGGACGAACCGGGAAAGGTACTCCGAGAATCCTTCCGCGGTCTTCGACGCGGCGAGGTACTCCTCCATGTGGGCACGGTCGATCCCGTACGAATGGACGCACCCCGCCGGGTGGGCGCCGAGGGGCGCCGCGACGACCAGGTCGATGTGGAGGGCGGACAGGAAGATCTCCCCCGGGCGGGCGAGAAGGTTCTCCGCGGGAACGACTTCCTCCACGGTCACGATCGCCTGCCTCGCCGCGAGCACGGCGAGCCGGTCCGCCTCGAGGGCGGAGCAGACGACGTTTCCGTTCCCGTCGGCGCGGATCGCGTGGATGACCGCCCAGTCCGGCCGGATCGCCGGAACGACGAAGATCTCGTTCCCCGAGTACGGGTCCGTGACTTTCCGGAAGTCCCCCCGGACCTTCTCGTAGTCGGTCCCGGCGAACCCGAACATCGGGTGGAACGGCAACCCGGAGGCCCCAGCCTGGAGCCCGGCCAGGATGCCGGGTCAGGAGTGCTCGCGCGTGACGATCCTCCCGCTTTCCACGGCCCGCCGGAAGTTGGGGGCCATGCCGTACTCCCCCAGGGAGACCTGGGGGAGCTCGACGGAAGCGACGCATCCCGCCCCGACCAGCATGTCGACGTTGATCCCCCCGATGGGGACGACCACGAGGTCCAGGTCCCTCTTTTCCTGCCGGACCATCTCCCGGACGAACGACATCGGGCTCATGACCATCGCACCGCCGATCGCGATCTTCGCGCCCGACGGGACGGCGGCGGCGGCCTCGGAAAGCGTCACGAACCGGGCCTGGTTCATGCTGCGCGGCTCTCCTTCGCGGAATCGGATGGGTGCATCGTACCACATCCCGGAAGAGGCTTTCCCCCCCCCTTTGCTGCGGCACGATCGGGGCATGGTCCTTACGGGCGGCGCCCGCCCAGGTACGATTCCTTGATCTTCGGATCGTCCAGCAGTTCCGGGGAGGGACCTTCGTGGACGATCTTCCCTGTCTCGAGGACATAGGCGTAATCGGACACCTTGAGGGCCTGCCTGACGTTCTGCTCCACCAGCAAAACGGTCATCCCCTCCCGGTTGATCTCCCGGATGATCCGGAAGACGCGGGAGACGATGAGCGGCGCCAGCCCGAGAGACGGCTCGTCGAGAAGCAGAAGGTTCGGCTTCGCCAGAAGCGCCCTCCCGATGGCGAGCATCTGCTGTTCCCCGCCGGAGAGGGAGCCCCCTGCCAGGTTCCTCCTCTCCTTGAGGACCGGGAACCGCTCCATCGTCGCCTCGATGTCCTCCCTCACGCGACCGTCCCTCCGCTGATAGGCCCCCATCTCCAGGTTCTCGAGAACGGTCATCCGGGAGAGGATCGCCCTCCCTTCCGGGACGAGCACGATCCCGCGCCTCACGAGCTGCGCGGGGCTCAAGGCCGTGATGTCCTCGCCAAGAAATGTCATCGTCCCCGCCGCGGGGCGCAGGAGCCCGGAGATGGTCTTCAGTAGGGTCGTCTTCCCCGCCCCGTTTGCGCCGATGATGCACACGATCCTTCCCTCGGGCACCGCCAGGTCGATCCCCTTGATCGCCCGGATGCTCCCGTAGGCCGTTGCCAGCCCGCGCACCTCAAGCATCGTCACCCTCCTCCTCCCTCCCGAGGTAGGCGACGATCACGCCGGGGTCGTTCTGGATCTCCTCCGGCGTCCCCTCGGCGATCTTCTCGCCGAAGTTGAGGACGACGAGCCGGTCGCACACCTGCATCACCAGGGACATGTCGTGTTCGATCAGGATGACCGTCACGCCGAGGTCCCGGACCTTCCGGATGAGGTGATGGATCTCCCGCGTTTCGCTTTCGTTCATCCCCGCCACCGGCTCGTCCAGCAGCAGAAGCTTCGGCTCGCAAGCCAGCGCCCGGGCGATCTCGAGCCTGCGCTGGTATCCGTACGGCAGGGCCGAGGCGACGGAGCCCTCCTTACCTGCCAATCCCACCAGAGCAAGCAGTTCGTCCGTCTTCTCCCGGATGCGATCCTCCTCCGCTCGTTGCGCCCGCGTCCGCAGGACGCTTTGCCAGACCCCCGCGCGGCTCCTCGTGTGTCTTCCCACCATCACGTTCTCCCGGGCGGTCATCCGGGGGAACAGGCGGATGTTCTGGAAGGTGCGGCCGACCCCCCTGCGGATGATCCGGTGGGTCGACAGTCCCTCGATCCGTTCCCCCCGGAACACGATGTCGCCGGAAGCTCCCGAAACCATCGACGTGAGCACGTGGAACAGGGTCGTCTTCCCTGCACCGTTCGGGCCGATCAGGCCGAGGATCTCCCCCTCCCGCACCGAGAAGGAGACGTCGCGAAGGGCGGTGACCCCGCCGAAGGACATCGTCACGTTTCGCATATCAAGCAGCATCCCGAGAGCCTCCTCCCGCGGCCTTTTTTCCGGCGAGACGGTTCACGAGGGGAGGGTCGATCAACCCCTGCGGGCGGAACACCATCATCGCGATGAGGAGGATCCCGTAGACGATGTACCGGTAATCGCTGACGGACCGGAGGAGCTCCGGAAGGGCGGTCAGAAGCATCGCGCCGAAGACCGGCCCGAGCAGGTGCTCGCTTCCCCCGAAGACGGCGAAGACGAGGATCTCCACCGCCCGGTGGTACGTGAAATCGGCCGGGCTGATGTACGAGGTGGCGTGAGCAAACAGCGCGCCTGCGAACCCGGACAGCATCGCCCCCTGGGTGAAGGCGAGGACCTTGTAGTAGGTCGTGTCGATCCCCGCCGCTTCGGCCGCCCTCTCGTCCATCCGCACGGCGGCGTACGCACGACCTACCCGCGAGGAGCCGAGGCGGAAGAAGAACCCGATCGCGCAGAGGGTGGACGCGAACAGGATCAGGAAGACCGACAGGCTGATGAACTGGTTGCCGCGGAGCCCGATGCTCTCCGGGGCGAATCCGGCGTCCCGCAGAGACGCCAGGAGTTCCCTTCCCATCTGGGGGATGGCGGCGATGCCGACCGCCCCTCCCGTCAGCGACTCCCAGTTGACGAAGACGACCCGGACCACTTCCCCGAACCCGAGCGTTGCGATGGCCAGGTACACCCCCGTCAGGCGCAGGGAGGGGATGCCCACGGCGATCCCGGCCAGGGCCGCCACGACGGAGCCCGCCACGATCCCTGCGGGCATCGGGAATCCGTGCCTCGTCGTCAGGATGGCCGTCGTGTACGCGCCGATGCTCATGAACCCGGCGTTGCCTAAGGAAAGCTGCCCCGTGGCGAGGGTGACGTAGATGCTCACCCCCAGCAGGGTATTGATGAGGACGAACGAGGCGACCTGCAGGTGATAGGGATTCAGCCAGTCGACGGCCATGGGTCAGCGGCGGGCTTCCGGCGCCGCCCGGCCGAAAAGCCCCTGGGGGCGAAGGAGCAGCACCACGATGATCGTGAGGAAGGCGATGGCGTCGCGGTACCCGGAGCTGCCGTAGGCGACCACGAACGTTTCGGAAAGGCCCAGGATGAGTCCCCCGGCCATCGCGCCCGCGACGCTTCCCATCCCTCCGAAGATGATGATCGCCAGCCCTTTCAGCCCCATCGAGAGTCCGATCTGGTTGTTGATGTAGTTGAAGGCCATCCCGACCAGCACGCCGGCGATGCCGCCCATCGCGGAAGCGATGACGACCGTGGCCGTGATGATCCTTTTCGTGTCGACCCCGAGCAGCTCCGCCGTTTCCAGGCTCTCCGCGGTGGCCCGAAGGCCTTTGCCGGAGCGGGTCCGGGCGAGCCACAGGGAGAGGCCTCCCATGAGAACCACCGAGACGGCCAGAATGACGACCTGCACGAGATAGACCGTCGTCGACCCGATCGTGAACCGGATCTCGGCGAAGGGGGTCTCGAACAGCTGATTCCCGGCGCCGAAGATGTGGTGGGCGAGATTTTCGAGGAGGATGGAGACGCCGATCGTGCTGATGAGAGGGGCCAGGTGGGAAACCCCGGTCCGCCCCCGCAGCGGGCGCAGGGCGACGCGCTCCAGCAGGTACCCCAGCGCGGCGGTCACCAACACGGCGCCCGCGAACGCGGCCGCGAGGGGGGCGTTCATCTTCGTCACGATCACCATCCCGATGAACGCCCCGAACATGAAGATCTCGCCGTGGGCCATGTTGATGATGTCCAGCACGCCGAAGACGAGGGTGTACCCCAGGGCGACGATGGCGTAGATGCTCCCCAGGGTGATGCCGTTGATCAGTTGCTCGGCAAACACGAGACGACCCCTGCCCGCTCCCCCCGATCAGCGGAAGAGCTGGAACTTGCCGTTCCGGATGATGAGGACGGCGGGCTCCATGACGACGTCGCGCTCCTCGTCGAAGGAGAATGTCCCAAGGACCCCGTGGAAATTCCGGATCCCCGCGAGCGCGTCGCGCAGCGCGGCCCGGTCGGCCTTGCCTGCTTTCTTCAGGCCTTCCGCCATGAGGGTGAGCCCGTCGTACGCCTGGGCGGCGAACTGGTCCGGCTTCTTCCCGTACCGCTTCTCGTACTTGGCGACGAAGGCCTTCACCTTCGGGTCGTCCTTCTCGCCGAACCACGGGGTGGCCACCACGAGGCCGTCCGCGGCGCCTTTCGCGATTTCGATCACCTTGGGGGAGTTGAACCCGTTCCCGCCCACGAAAGGCACGGCGATCCCCATCTTTCTCGCCTGGGAAAGGATGACCGCCCCTTCCTCGTACAGGGCGGAACAGAAAATCGCATCGGGGGCGAGGTTCTTGATTTTTGTCAGCTGCGCCTTGTAGTCCGCCTGCCCTTTCTGGAACGTTTCGGTGGTGAGGATCGCAAGCTTCATCTCCTCGGACACCTTCTTCATCGTGTCGTATCCGGACTTCGTGAAGACGTCGTCGTTCCCGTAGAGGAGCGCAACCTTCCGGAGGTTGTATTTCCTGACCGCCTTGCCGATGGAGGCGGGGATGGCCAGCGCCTCCGGGAGGGAGTTCCGGAAGACGAACTTCCCGATCTGGGTGATCCCCTGGGCCGTGGTCGACGTTCCCATGATGGGCACCCCGCTGGCGTTGGCCTCCGGGCCCACGACCTTCATCTCCGTGCTCAGCGTCGGCCCCAGGATCGCGACCACCTGGTCGGAGTTGATGAGCTTCTGCGCCGCGGCCAGCGCCTGCTCCTGTTTCCCGGAGGAGTCCTCGATGACCAGGTCGATCCGCAGACCTGCCCGGGCGTTCATTTCCTCCTGTGCGAGCTTGAACCCGTTGGTGATCGCCTCCCCGTACGCCGCGCCAGGGCCCGTCAGGATCGAGATCACCCCGATCTTCGCATGGATCTCGGGCCCTTTTCCCTTCTCCGCATACCCGGTCGCCCCCAGCAAAACCGGCGCGAATACGAATGCGAAGACCAAACCGGCCAACCTGATCTTCCCGTTCATGGAGAACCTCTCGATATGGTTTGCTATGGCGCCCGGGGGATAGGGAATCGAACCCCCATGGCTTGGATACCCTCGGGATTGTTCGTCGGTTGGGAAGAGGATATCAGGGGCAGGAACCAAAAGGCAATGGCGCGAAATATACAGGGGAAACCGGAACGCGGCTTCCCCCTGAGGAATCGATTGACGCCTCTCCCGGAATCGTTGCGATGCAGGAAAATATTCTTGACAGTTTCTTTTGTTTCGTGTTCCGCTTTATCCATATATATCTATTCATTGAATCAACGGACCAATCCCGAGAGATGAGAGGAAGAAAGGAGGCGATGAGGGAGAGTCTCCGAACAGGACGAAATGTCTCCATGGTGAAAAATGGCACGAAATCAACGGGTTGGGGGGTGTTCCATGGACGATGACAAGGAAAAGAAAAATTTCGGGGAGGGGATCGACAGACGGAAGTTCCTGAAATATATGGGCGCCACGGGTGCAGCCCTGGCTTTGAGCGAGATAGCCTCCTCAAAGGCCCGAGCCGTCGAGATAAAGAGGCTGGATATGGCGGGGAAAGTCCATATCCTGGGATGCAATGAAATGACTTCCACACACGGATATTGGGACAATTCCACAAAACCGGTCTTGACTGTTAAATCGGGCGATACCGTTCATGTTGAAACCGGGATGCACCTTATGGGGAAAATGGTGCCCGGGGCTACCATCGAAGACTGGATGAGTTGGTACAAAGAGGTCCTCGACCAGACCGCGGAAACCTATTTCTATCCGGATCAAACGACAGGGGCGGAAAAGGCAAGAAAGGGTTCCGGTCACCATCATCTGACCGGCCCGATCTATGTCGAAGATGCCGACCCGGGAGACATCCTCCAGATCGAAATCCTCGATATCGACCCCGGTGCCTATGGTTTCAACCTGAACCCGACCACGTCATTCGTGAAACTGGGGCTCCTTGCGGATGACTATCCGGAGGGGAAAGTCCGGTGGTATTCCGTCAACCGACGGGATATGAGTTACGAATTTCTGTCGGGGATCAAGGTCCCCGTCAGGCCGTTCCCTGGAACCATCGGCGTGGAATTGCCGGATAAGGGCATGTGGAGCAACGTCCCTCCCGGAAAGCATGGCGGTAACCTGGACAACAAGGATTTGGTTGCCGGGACCGTATTGTATCTTCCGGTGTGGATGAAAGGGGCAGGGTTCAAAACCGGGGATGCCCACCTCGCCCAGGGCCATGGAGAGGTGAACCTGAATGCCCTGGAGGGGGCTTTCAAGAACATCACATTGAGGTTCACCGCAAGAAAGGATCTCAAGAAACTGGTTGATTGGCCCATGGCCTCAAGTCCCAGCCACTGGATCATGATGGGATTCCATACCGATCTGTACAAGTCATGCCAGATGGCCGTGAAGCAGGCGATCAAGTTCCTGGACAAGTATTACGGCATCCCCGAGTTGGAAGGCTATGCCTTCTGTTCCCAGGCCGTTGACCTGCATGTCACCCAACTCGTGGACTACACGAAGGGCATTCATGCCATGATTCCCAAGAACTATTTTGTCGGAAAGCAATATGCCGATAAAAATACTCTCTTGATTCCAAAACAGTCTTGATAGGTACGGGTTTCATAAGTTGCCGGCGGATGAAACGCTCCTCTGCCGGCACCTTTTCTTAAGGAGACACCCATGGCAATGAAGGCAAAGTATGAGATCCGGTGCAGCTGCGGAACAAAATTTACCGGAGACTTTTACGAATATGTGTTTGCCGAGTATGACCCGGAGCTGAAAGACTCCATCCTTTCCGGAGAGTTCAACCGGATTCCATGTCCTTCGTGCGACCAAAGATTGCATATTGAAAACAGATTTCTTTACAGGGATGAAAAAAACAAATTATGGGTTTGGGTATGCAAAAAAGGGGAGGAATCACAAAGAGACGAGTTGGCTGAGGAACTGATCGAAAAAAATACCATGATAGAAGGTCATTTCCTGGATGATAAGGAAGACTACAGGAGATTCCTTGTCTTCGGCAGGGATGGCCTTATTGAACTTTTACTCAAAGAGGATCAGGCACTGAAAAGAAGTGAAGGAAGAAGCCTGAAGAACAATCCTGCCCTCCGATTGATCATGGAAGGGAACAAGGATCCGGGGTATCTGTTCTTGAGTGGGAAAAATATTAAGATTTCTCTACCTTTGAGACTCACCGAGGCCCATAAACACCTGGTAACCGGTCCCGAAGAAAAAAAGAAATGGTTACTATACTATTCTCAGGGATTAAATATTCACAACCCGTGCAGTTCCTTCCTGAACAAAAGATTAAGGGTAAAGTGGAACAGGATAAGAGAGAAAGAACCAGGAAACGATATGGAAAATGAATTTGACGATTTTGCAGAATCGTGGGCAGGGTACAGGATGGATATCAAACGATTTAAAGCCCTGTATCCGGAGAGACGCGAATTTTTCGATGGTTTGAAGAACATGAAAATTCCAAGAAAGCTGCGCGCTATGAATACCCGGCTGATCCCTCAGGAATCTGGTTAGGCCCCGAAGGGTGTTCCTCGTTTCATGTCTCGACCTTGCATAATAATGGGGGCGCGCATCCGCGAATCACCGCGTCGTCTCGACGGTTTCCTTGAGGTATCTCATGTGACCCTCGTATAGGTATTCGAGGGTCTGGGCCGCCACCTCTTCTGGGCAGACCTGGACCCGCGCCTCTCCGGTCTCCATGGCCGCCCGGGCGACGGCCGCCGCCACCTGGGGCGGCACCTTGAAGTTCAGCGCGTGGGGGATGATGTAGTCCGGCTTGAGATCCTTTGCGCCCACGAAGGCGGCGATGGCCTCCGACGCGGCGATCTTCATCCGGACGTTGATGTTCCGCGCCCGGACGTCGAGGGCCCCCCGGATCGCGGCGGACAGATCCCCCTTCACCTTGTCCCGGTTGGTGACTTTCGCCATCTCCTCCATGGCCCAGTTCATGTTCTCCGTTCTCCCCTCGTAGATCGAACCGTACTGGTCGCAGAGGACGATGTCGCGGGCCCCGGCGACGAGCAGGAGCTTCGCGACGGCGATCCCGGCCGCTCCCGCCCCGGCCATGACGATCCGTACCTCGTCGAGCTTTTTTCCCACACGACCTTGAGGGCGTTGATGAGGGCGGCATGGACGGCGATCGCGCCGCCGTGCTGGTCATTGTGGAAGACCGGGATCCTCGTGGCCGCCTTCAGGTTGTTCTCCACCGTGAAGCACTTCGGGGCCGCGATGTCCTCGAGGACGATCCCCCCGAAACTGGTGGCCAGGCGCAGGCAGATCTCGACGATCTCGTCGCAGTTCCGGGTGTTCAGGGCGATGGGCATGGCGTCCACGCCCGCGAAGGTCTTGAAGAAGACGGAACGGACCTCGAGCATGGCAAGGGCCGATTCCGGGCCGGCGTTGCCGATGCCGTAGACCGCCGACCCGTCGCTGATCACGGCGACGGTATTTCCCCGGCACGTCAGTTCGAAGGACCGGAATGATCCTGCTCCGAACGGCTTTCCCCGCCAACATCTTCCTTTCCGTTCCGGGACATGATTTCCTCCTTCCCACAAGACACGGGAACCGGATTCCCCTGGTTCCCTTCCCTGGTTGAAGGATCCCTCGCGGTTTTATTGCGGAGTAAGGCCTTGATAATATTAGTATCACCATTGTCCGTATTTGGCAACCCGGTAGCGCGGTCGGCGCTTTTCCCTGGCACTCGTCATGGGTCTTCCCGGGGCCGGTCCCGGCAAGTCTCCGCACTCCCGGAGGAGGAAGCCGCACCCGTCAAGCCAGTGGGGTTTTTTCTCCGGCTCGCCTCCCGGATCGAAGTGGTTTGCCGAAATCCTCATTATTACTGAACCGGGACGTCGCCCGAAGCGTCTAAAAGGGGCGGTATGTAGAATACGGTTTTCCCGGGAGGGAAACATGAGAAGAGATGGGTGTCCTGTTCATTGGCTGGGGCGTTTCTCGATCTGGTGCGCCATGGTGATCGGTTCCGCCGCCTTGATCCTGCCTGGTTATGCAGGCACGACACCCAAGCTGGGCGGAGGCGGATCGGTAGCAACCGGCTCGGCGGGAGGCTCGGAAGCGCAAGACGTGAGCAGCCAGCTGGAAAAATGCGATGAAACGCTGGGCACCATGGCAGTCGTGGAAGATCAGACGGCCCCCTGGTATCATCAACTTTCCCAATACAAATTAGGGTCGACCATCCCCGTTTTACGAATCATGATTCAACAATCGAACTGCTTTGTCGTGGTCGAGCGCGGACGCGCCATGCAGAACATGATGCAGGAGCGCTCGCTGACCCAGTCGGGAGAGATGCGGGAAGGCAGTCAATTCCAAAAAGGGCAGATGGTCGCGGCCGACTATACGATGAGCCCGAACATCACCTTCAGCCAGAAGGGGACCTCCGGCGTGGGAGGAGCCCTGGGCGGTTTATTCGGCGGTGCCGGCAGGGTAGTAGGCATGGTGGCGGGCGGCCTCAAGGCAAACGAGGCATCGACCACGCTGTTGCTGATCGACAACCGCTCGGGCGTTCAGCTGGCGGCCTCGGAGGGCAGTGCGAAGAACTTCGATTTCAGCCTCTTCGGCGGCGGTGCCGGCGGCGGCATGTTCGGAGGCGCCGGAGGGTATTCCAATACGCCGGAAGGAAAGATCCTGATCGCTGCGTTCATGGATTCGTACAGCAAATTGGTCAAGGCGACGCGCAATTACAAGGCGCAGACGGTGAAAGGAGGCCTGGGAACCGGCGGCAGGCTTGGCGTATCGGGCGGCTCGACGCCGGCTTCGAAGGAGATCCAGGAGAAATAAGCGGGCCTTACCCGAACGTCGGCTCCAGTATAACCTCCGTCCGGATGGAGTTCGAGACGAGGCAGTTTTTCTCGGCCTTGTGGAGGATCTCCTCCGCCTGGGCGCGGTCCGCTCCGGGCCCTAGCGTGACCCGGGGGCGGACGACGATCTTCGTGAAGACGAGCCGTTCGTCCACGAACTCGAGCAATCCTTCCGCCTCGCTCTCGTATCCCTGGAAAGCCAGGGCCGCGCGTCCGGCGAAGGCCAGAAAGGTCGTCATGATGCAGGAGTTCACGGCAGCGACGTAGAGGTCCTCGGGCGACCAGATCCCCTCGTGCCCCTTGAACTCGGGGGGCGTCGCCACCTCGACGGGCGGCTTCCCGGCCACGGTCAGCGCGCCCTTCTTCTCTCCCGTCCACAGGACGGACGTCGCGTACTTGTAGCTCTTGGGACGGATCGCCATGGGTCGCTCCTTTCCCGGTCAGTAGACGAGGCGTGCCCGGATCGTATTGGGGATCGCCTCGAGTTCCGAAAGGATACCCGTTTCGCACGGATCGTCCACATCGATAATGGCGTAGCCGATGGTCCCCCGGGTCTCGAGGTGCTGCCCGGCGATGTTGACGTTCCGTCGCGCAAACACGTCGTTGATCCGGGCGAGCATCCCGGGGATGTTTTCGTGGATGTGTGCGAACCGGTGGGGGTAGGTCCTCCCCAGCGGATGGTAGATGGGAAAATTGACGCTCGAGATGGTGCTCCCGGTGGAGAAGTACGCCACGATGCGCTCCGCGACGAAGTCCCCGATCCCCGCCTGGGCTTCTTCCGTGGAGCCGCCGACGTGCGGTGTCAGGATCACGTTGGGCAGGTTCTGGAGGGTGGAGGAGAAAGGGGCCTTGCTGCTTTCCGGTTCCTCGGGGAATACGTCGATGGCGGCTCCCCGGATCCTGCCGTTTCGCAGGTGACGGGCGAGCGCCTCCACGTCCACCACGAACCCCCGGCTCAGGTTGAGGAAGACAACCCCCTCCTTCATCGCCGCGAATTCCTTCTCTCCGATGAAGTTCCTGTTGGACTCCCGTCCGTCGACGTGGACGGTGATGATGTCGGAGCGGCCCAGAAGTTCCTTGAGGGGGTACTTCCGGGCGTTCCCCAGGGAGAGTTTCTCCTCGAGGTCGTGGTATCCGACCTCCATCCCGAGGGACTCGGCGAGGGTGGAAAGCTGGGAGCCGATATTCCCGTAGCCGATGATCCCCAGCCGCTTCCCCCGGATCTCGTGAAACCCCTCGGAGGACTTCGTCCAGGCGCCTCTGTGGAGCCGGTTGCTGCTCTCGAACACCCCGCGAAGGAGCATGATCATTTCGCCCAGAGCCATCTCGACGACGCTGCGCGTGTTGCTGTAGGGGGCATTGAAGACCGCGATCCCCTTCGCGCCGCACGCGGAAAGATCGATCTGCTCCGTGCCGAGGCAGAAAGCTCCGATTGCCGACAGACGTGGGGCTCGCGCAAGGGTGTCGGGCCCGATGCGGGTCTTCGACCGGATTCCGAGGATGTCCGCGTCACCCATCATCTGGGCGAGCACTTTTTTCCCGGGGCTGTGGGGGACCGTCTCCACGTCGAACCCCGCAGCCCTGAATGCTTGGATGGCCCCCGGGTGGATGTTCTCCAGGAGGAGCGCCTTCATGCGGATCACTATATCATCCGTGGCAGCCCGTCG